>Ga0123355_10006238_pt1 | contig 17610 bp, 12 predicted proteins | sample TergutEmb28metaG_3_FD_89872 | JGI IMG/M metagenome (GOLD analysis project Ga0123355, IMG submission 89872) | Embiratermes neotenicus P1 segment gut microbial communities from Petit-Saut dam, French Guiana - Emb289 P1 | ecosystem: Host-associated > Arthropoda: Insects > Digestive system > Gut ...
TATCTCGATGTTTATGCTTGCATCATGCTTACAGTCGTGCAGGCATGCTTACTGAGTGATGTCATCACCTCAGTGAACAGAGACGGCCTGTTACGATCACACAACGCAATAAAATCAGGAAGATTTAAATTCCGAGCGCTTTGGAGCGTTAGGGAGGGGAAAGGGTTAATGTGTGATGCCCCTCCCACAATGAAGATGAAGCAGGAAGCTCAATGTGCATAAACTCTTGCCATCCAAAAAGGGGGGGACATTTAAATCAGAACACACATTACAGTTCCGCAATATCTGGTTTTATTTTTATTGTGTGTACAAATTTACAGATACGTTGTCATTTCTGTGTGTTGCAATGAGTAACAGTGGTATTAAAATCGAAACAGCATTGCAGATGGTGTACCCCGTGACACAGTACACACACTTTGCCACAGCATTCTTCGGTTTCTGAGTGTCATGGGCTTTATGAAATAGGCATGAGTGTAAATTTATTTATGCCAATAAGAAAACTATGGCCTTCCCTGTGCCAATTTTTACGAAACTCGCAAATGCTCAACTGCATTATTTTCTGATCTCTCTACAGAATTCCACTCAACTCGGACACTAAATGAAGTACGGACACGTACGCATCAAAATAAAGTGTGACTTTCACTGCACCATTCTCATGGAACTCAGTTGCTCAATAAATCACTTTGGAAATTGTCTTAACTGAATTTTTTCCAAATCAGACATAAAATTTAGATATTAGGGGTAAAATTTCATTGACACCCATAAGTGAAGTATGCCTTTCATTACTCCTTTTTTTCATGAAACACATAACTGCTGAACACCATCATGTGCAGATACTCCTTGCTGAATTTTACCAACATCGATCAAGGAATATGAAAATTGATTAATACATGAAGTGTGTGCCAAATAATACCTGGCCTGGCCGTGTGGAACACTAACCGGATATAATGCAGTTGTGCGCTATTAGGTACCTCTGAGTTAATTTATTGTGAATTAGTATATTGCGTGTCACTGTAACAGAAGTTCACTGTTTTGTTGAGTTCGTTCTGTGATTAGTATAGCCCGGTGACATGCCATACCTTAAGGAATAGAATTTGTATCAAGTTTTGCTCTAACTTTGAGGAAACAGCTTCTAAGACTTGTTACATGCTCTAAAAAGCCTTTCATGATGAAGCCATGAGTAGAGTACAAACTTTTAATGGTATTCATGTTTCACAAGTGGTTAAACTTCAGTTGAGGATTTTGAACTTTGGGTTGCCCTCCTCATATTCAACTGATGAAAATGTGGAAAAAATACCTTACATTAACTGTAAGGACAGACGGTGTATGAGTAGCAATGTTTGTAACATTGTAGACGTAACATATAACATGTGCTGATGCACTGTAACCGAAGATAAATGAAGCAGACTGCTGCAAAATTTATGCCCCATCTGCTGAATGATGACTGGAAACAAAACCGACTTTCATGTGCAAAGACCTCCAACATCGGGCCTCGAAGGTCAGAGACTTCTTTTCTAAGGTTTTCGTGTTCCCAAACATGAAAGTCCAGGTAAAGAGACGAAGAGGCAAGGATATCACGAAGGTGGAAGCTGAATAGGAGACGGTGCCGAACAGAACCACGAAAAGGGAGTTCCGTAGATGCCTTCAGCAGTGGGAGTGACGCTGGGCCCTGTGTATAGATTCAGAGAGGGGCAATACCAATTTGCAACTAAGGTGAGCATAAAATATTTCTCCAGTATGGAAATTTTTGGCTCGCACCTCACGTGACTGTTACTGCGTCGATTTTCACAAGAATCAAGCTTGCTTGACAACTGTTTGTCAAGAACACTTGTATCAAAATTTGTGAAAATCAGAGAAAAGGGTTTGGTCATTAATAATAATATGTGACAGACGGCTGGATGGAAATAGTCTCGCATAAGGCATTCTTTTTTACCTCATGAAGAGTACCATTAAACATTAGGCAGATTTAAGATTCCACAAAATATATGAATTTTCAAGATGATGTACTATACTATTTTAGCTGTTAAAAGCAACTAATATGATTTGAAAGTAAGATGCCACATAACTGAAACTGTCATCTGGGTTGTGACGGCATGTAATCTGGTATAAAGTTATTGAGGTTGTCTAAAAGGAACCTGCTGCCAGCAATTTCAGGTAAGATGGAGGCAGCAGGTTGCTCTCAAACCCATATTTATATGAAAGTTCTCTGAGTTTTAGTTTAGAGAGTTTCTGATATAGTGACACGGCACTACCTGGCAGACACTACAATTTAGTCATGTTATGACATTTCGAAGAAATTGTATGAAATGTGGTAGTAGTGTGAGCATTTTCAAAGCTAGTTTTCCATTTAAATATGGAAGTATGAAAGACAAGAATGATTGGATTACACAAGGAATAAGACATCGTGTTGCAAACACAGAAGAAGTCTGTATGCCTTCACTAAGAACAGCAATGATCCAATAGCAAAAGCACATTTTATTAAATATTGTAAAACCCTAAGAAAAGTTATAAAAGAAGCTAAGAATCAACACTACAGTTAGATTTATAGCAAAATCTATTAACAAAATAACAGCAACATGAAACATTATAAAGAAGGGCAAGGAAAATACATTCAGTGGAACAAGTTTTTACTTTTCTTGTGAGTGATGAAAAATTAATGGATCCAACAGACATAGCCAATTCCTTCAATAATTTCGTTAGAACAGTTATTGAAAAATTAGACATTCAACGCATAGTGAAAGGGATGCTATCTCAATTCTAAGAGATTCATTTCCTGGAAGCTTCCCCAGCATAAAAATAATCCCAATCATTCAAACTGAGATAGAGTAAAATACATCCCCTAAAAAGAAATCATCAGTTTATGATGAAATAACAAGTAAAATATTGAAAGCTTGTGCATCTCTCATTAGTCATCCATTAAGCTACATTTATATTCACTTTCTCTATACATGTATTTTTCCTGACCGTCTTAAAATTGCTGTAGTAAAACACTTTACCAGAAAGGAGACAAAACTAGTATGACAGATTACAGGCCTAAACCATTATTAACAGTTTTTTGTAAGGTACTTGAGAAATATATGCACAGTAGATTAAGCCAACACCTGCGTACTAACAACATACTGGTCACAGAACAGTACAGTTTTAGGAAAGGGATATAAACTTAAGATTCTGCCTTCAGACTAACAGATAGTGTATTCAAATTTGTTAACCACAAAAAGTATGTTGGAGGAATTTTCTGTGATTTGGCAATTTGGGTGAATCATGAAATTTTAGTGGCTAAATTACATTTATATGGGATTTGAGGAGTATCTGAAGATTGGTTCGTGTCCTTTTTGACTAACAGAAGACAGAAAGTTGAAGTAAAATCACCTAATACAGCTTAAAATTTTTTCTGTGACTGGGGTACGTTGAAACATGGAGTTCCCCAAGGATCAATTCTAGGTTCTCTGATGTTTCTAATATATGTATATATATGTGTGTGTGTGTGTGTGTGTGTGTGTGTGTGTGTGTGAGACCTTCTCCTGAGAATAAATTCTATGTCAGAACCATTATTATATGCTGATGATACTAGTGTCATAATTTGAAGCAGAGATTTGAAAAGTTTCTATTCATTGTCAAATTTAGTTGCCTCTAATGTGATTAAATGTTTTGATGCTAATAATTTAGTTCTAAATGTAGATAAAATTAATATAATGAAATTCATAAACAAAGAATTCACAATGTCCTGCATTACATATTGGTCATGTCCTGCAGTACGTATTGGTCATGAAGAAACGTATTATGAAGAGACCGTGAATACAAAATTTCTTGGTTTACAAATTGATAACCATATAAACTGGAAGAACCATACTTTATGTTCTCTGAACCGTGTATCATGATACACATATGTGAGAAAGACCAACAAGATTCGCACTTTTTCTTAATCTATTTCAATTAAATTATCCTTCACATGTTTCAAACAAATAATTGTTCATCATCAGGAGGTCTGTACTAGCAGCTTACAGTCTTTTACCATGCTGAAATTATATTAAAATTATATAGATTAAGTTCATAGAATGTTATACTTTTAATGACATTGTATGAACTTAATCTATATCTAGACAATTTATGGAAGAATCATATGGAGGCAATGATTCCTAAGTTAAGTGGAGCATGTTATGCTGTTAGGTTGATGGTCCATATCAGTAACATTGACACTGTCAAATCAATTTACTGTGCATACTTTCATTGCTATAAAATATGGAAAAATTTTTTGGGGGGCGAGTCTTCCAACATTGGGAAGATATACAAAACTAATTTGTCAGAGTTATGGTCGGTGCCCAATCCAGAACCTCTTGTAGAAGTCTACTTAAACAATTAGAGATTTTGCTTGTTCTGTTCCAGTATTTACTTTCGTGAATGAGCTTTGTTATCAGTAATCAGGAAATATTTTGAAGAAATTCATCTATGCACAATATTAAAACATGGAATAAGCATCATCTTCATAGACCAAGTGCCAATATATCTTGTTCTCAAAAAGTACATTCCATGCTGGCATAAATTTTCAAAGTTTAACACCTATCGTGACAACCCTCAAGAATGACAAGGCAACATTTATAGCGGCCTTAAGAAAATACCTACATGCACACTCCTCTTACTCTGTAGATGACTTGTTACATGTAAAGATGATTTATAATATTTTTGTAATATGCTTGTAGTATTTTACACTGTAAGTTTGTATATTTGTGTATTTATGATTTGTTCCACATCCTACTGTCTTTATGACATACTTACGGATCTGTGGACTATATGTATGTGTGTGTATGTGTATGTATGTATGACCTGAAGTTTATTTTAGACAGTTTTCGTGTATTTAAAGCTTCTTATTCTTGCCCAGCTCCAAGAAGGATTTTTTCTGTAGAAGATGATACTTATTTTGTGGTCAAGGTATATTTTACCTTTGATGTGTCCAGCCATCCATTACATGTTTTTGCAAAACCCTACTTCTGGATGCCATCCTCTGGCAAAGAATCCATTCCACCCCATTTCAAGCCTATATTGTCTGACATTTTGCATAAAGTTTATTGACTAAAATTTTCAATCTTTAAATTTGGAGACCTCTTTGTTTAAGTAGATTGTGTCACTTGCAACTAGACTTAGTTGCTGCTGGTAAGCTGTTCACATTTATCAGTGTGTCTTGAGAGTGCATCTAGCGTTGAGTAGAGACATGACAACTGTGTAACCAACAAAAAATGAGTTCTTTCCAGACCTTGTTGTGGATCACAGTGATACATACATGTTACTTCATCATTGGGTATGTGCATGGACTTTATGGTGAACCTAACTCTTCTGTGTTTCTGCATTCCCTTGTTGTGCACTCCCTGAAGCTGTGAAGAGTGGGCTGCAGCTTGATGTGCATTCAGCACTGAACTACACCCACTTGTTGATGCGGCCACCTCAGAAACAGTACTCGCCCAAAGCTCTTGACCAGGCTGTGGAAGATTTTCGAACTGGGAAATTCAGCTCGATAAGGGCTTGTGCGCGGCACCATGGTGTTCCAATGACAACACTGCATTACAGAGTTAAGCTTAAACTAAAACATAGTGAGGTAAGATAACATACCATGCCTTCAGCATTGCCATTGAGTTACATTACATTAACCCCTTCAGTAGCAAGTCTTGTGACCGTTCAGAACTTCGAGTTTTTTGTTTGAAAACCTGTTCTTGAGCTGTGCCTGTCTGCCTGTCCCATGGTTCAGTTACAGATTACACTAATTGACAGATTTTAATGTAAGTTGGTATGTACAGCATGCCATTCTGTGGCACGTCTCAGCCATCACCAACATCAGTAGTATGTAAATCATGAAGATGTGAAGGTGGGAATGATGTTGGGCCTCAGTCTGCAAGGCTTGTAATGTGGTCTTATTTTTAATGGAATGTAGAACATACAAATACAGCAGCAGTGCAAAATGTTTGTATGTTTTTTTTTTTTGGCTGATAATTACATCCTTATAAATTCACATACAGAGTTTTTGTGACGTGTTATTTGATTTTAGACGTGCTCAGCATTCAAGCAATAGAATGTAATTATTTGGATCTCTACCATTAGAATATGTTCTTTTTAATATTTATTTATTGAAAACCCTTCTGAACATGTTATGTAGCCTTTATGCCTATCATAAGGATCTGGGTCAGGGGAACCAGTTGGCAGTCTGCATTCTATATTCAGACCATCAAAGCTTTTTCTGAGAATTGCATCATTGAATAAAATATTTGAAAAAGAGGTAGTACAGTTATTGTATATTGAAAGTTGTGTGTAAAGTAAGTGACATGTGAGAATTCTGGCATTGCCAGTATCACAGCAGCTGTAAAATTTCTCGGAACTGCCACTGCGCACTGCGTTATTGCAGCCACTTTTCAGTACTGCTGCCCTGTGTATCCAGCCACATTTTGTTGAATTTACTGTTTACGTCCAAGTGCTGCACACGTTTTGAAAAATAATGTGTACATTTTTGCCTGTATTTGATAAATATTAAGTTTTTTACAACGTGTTCCAGAGAAACATGGCACCTGCTCTTAAGCCAAATATTTTGTAGTAAGTTTTGCTTTTTCATATAACATTTTTGAGACAGTGGTCATCCATCACCTTCTGACATAGTGTTTTGTCATCTGGGACAACCCTATTTATGTGCCATTATTACCCCTTTCCGTGCAGAAGCCACTCAGATCTCACAGTATTGCTATAAGGGGTTAATGCAGTGTGACAAATTTTGACTTCAAATACTGTTATTTGACTGATAAACAGCATTGCTTTGTACCATTTTTCTTGCATGCATTCTGTCGATAACACATGCTGTCATAACTGTGGACTTCAAGTATTATTTGGCTGAAATACTTCCACTGTATGTGTTCAGTAAACATTTGTACCAATTGAATTTTTATTATTTCATCTACATATGTGGTGCATGTGTTGCTATCAGTATTTGGTCCTGTCCATTGCAGGTTTTGTAGTTGGCATATAACTGAGGTAATGGTCCGTATGTCTATCTGTTGCAGAGCCCAGTGGGTATAGCTACAGGGTAAGAAAATTGTAGCTATTGATCCAGAACACCAGCTCCTCAGGAAATTCGTTGCACATGTAGGATTCATTTTATGATACCATTGGTTGAATGTATTTCAGGAAAGAGAATTTCTCAAAAGTGATGTGAGACATATGTTTCCAAATATAAGGACTTTATATAACTCCAAGGTTTGTTGTTCCTGGCACTTAGGGTAGGTTTTGTGATAGTGAATCATAATCGGGAGTGTGTTCTTGACATAGGCTATCATCTCAGAACAATTTTTATATTTTAATGTATTGTTAATAATTTTCAAAAACTAATGTAAGTGAAGTGGTAGGTATTCTTTATGTGTGTATTTGCAAGATGATGACAAACAGCATTTTGTAGGCTGGTAGCTTTATTTTCACCAGTTTTCTTTCAGATACAGCAAGTCATTGTTTAGTGTTTGAGTTGTGTTTCTTAAAATTGCAACAGAGAGGAAAATAATGTATGAAGCATGTTTTGTATGATTAAAAGACATTAAAGAATAACATTATTCAAGGAAAAATTAAATGACTGCCTGTGTGTGTTTACTTGACTCATAAAGGTGTATGTATTCAATTCCCAGTTCTGGTACAGAAGCCATACATTTTTTTTTTTGTCGGGGGTGAATTGTTGAAGGAATGGGAAGAAGGGGATCTCTTTAAGATTTGTTATGTTTTGACCTTACGATATAATTTGGTTCCTCGAAAGAGTGATTATTTTTTCCATTGTACTTTATCATGAGTAACAGTCTGGAAGACCAGACACCTGCTTTGAAGTGTGCCATCCCTGTTCTGTGTATATAAACTAATAAGTGGGTATGTGGTCAAAAACACAACCATACATGTCTCATTAGATGTTATATTCTTAGATAAAAAAAACTACATATTTTGGCTGATAGTGGCCACAACAGGTTTTTTCATTTGCATCAATTAAGATTATTCTATACAATTCGTGTGACGGCGTGTTGATGAGGAGATCTCAACATCAAAACCCAGTATAGAGATACTATGTTCCAACAAGGGTTTTGATGTTGAGATCGCCTCATTAACACACTGTCACGCGAATTGTATAGAATAATCTTAATTGACTTGAATAAAAAAACCTGATGATGGCCACTATCAGCCGAAACATGTTTTTTGATCTAAGAATATAACATCTAATTAGACTTATATAGTTGTGTTTTTGACCACATACCCACTCAGCACCTGAACTGTAGTAATTTCACACAAGTGGTGTAGATATTATTTGAGAAGCCTTTAAAATTACTGAGCAGATTGGTGTTGTGATGTTATGAAAATATGTAGGATGTATTTGGGAGGTAATGAGTTTGAATTTTGGTCATGGGACCAGCTACCCTAACTGCAGTGCATTTTTTTCATAGTTTTCTGAGGAAAATATCAATATGAATTGGTTGTGGCACCCCCCTTCCGTGTCCTTTCAGAGACCTTTGAGATGATGGTGTTTCGATTTCATTGTATGTTGTGTCTTCAGGGAGACAGAAAAACTCAAAACCCATATGTCTGATGAATTTCTTAGTTCATTAGAAAGAAAAACTGAACAATCTTCACTACAGAGGAAACACATTAATGTAACTGGCCCAAGTCTGGCTACAACAATCAGCTTCAAGTAGTATAGAGGAAGATATTCAAGAAATATCAGTGCAAGAAACTTGGTTAACATACTGTGGATGTAGCATGCTTGTGAGTTAAGTGCCTCACTTCCCATTTATGCATCAGAATTGTAAGACAAGGTCTGCTGGATCTGTTAGCTGGAGACGTTTTAAAAGAGCATGGTTAGTCTTTCCAGAACCATAAATTTTTAAAAGTTAATAATGTACTGTTAGCTCCAGAAGCCTTGACCGTTTGCATAAAAAACTGTGTCAAAAATGCTTGACAACTTGAATAGTTTGTTAATTTTTTTTCTTACATAACACAGAACAACCACCATTTTCTTGTTTTAAAAGGTTTTTAAGAATTTATGGTAGGATTTTTTATTTAAATGTGAGACAAGTATAAAGATAAGAAATGAAGTGCAGGAGCTTTGTCTCATGCATTGCAGAAGTAATAAAATTTGTGAACTACAGTATGCTAAGTGTGTGAGTTGGATGTTTAATAGTTTTGCTGCAATGGCAGTATTGAAGCATTGATTTTATGCGTGGAGTAGAAGTGTTTATGTCAGTCATGCACCTTTGTAATGCAGCTGCAGTTGGCTCCATGGATGCCATTGAAAAAGAACTGTACTGCCTATTTTCGAGTCAGTTGACTTGTCTCATTACTGTTGGTACTACCAGTAAGATTTATGCAGAATTTGAAATGATACAAAACTTTTAAGGCAAAATATGAGCCATGTAATTGGTGTTCATTATTTTGCACATCAGTTAATTTTGAGCTTGTTCAGTTCAGTTAGGGTCTTAAAATGTATTGAAGAATTCAGTTCAGTTCTGCAGAAGCTGTATGGATTCTGTCCATATTTGCCCAGGAATATGACAATTGAAGCATGTAGCTGAAGGTGTTGAAGGCAATATCCAGAAGATTCAGTGGCTGTATAAGATCACTAACCAGGAAAAAATCCAGTACCCTTCCTTCAATGAGTGGTCACTGTCACAGTAGTCTAATAACCTTTTTATATTGTGCATGCATTCCAGTCCTTGTACCATGCCTGGAACCATTAGTGGAAATTATTTAGACAGTGCTTTCAGTTTTGAATGTCTTCAAGTAATTAAAATAGCTCTTGTTCAAGGAGATTTTTGGTTTTGGGAATTCATAAGGATTACAAATCAAATCAGATGAGTATGTTGAATAGTTGATTGCTGGCATTTGTGTGTGTGTATTTGTTTATTATGTATGTATTTGTAATATCATTTTACCAAATCCAAACCCATTTCTCTGGACAGAGGCTTGATCTTTCTGATAATGTGCTGTTACAAATAGAATTTATCATTTTATTATCTCTATACCAAATTTCACATCTTCTTGAGTAATGGCTCATTATGTATTGCCATCATACTCCAAGCTAAATGAAATTTTTACATGACCATGTTGTTATTTTACATTCTACAAAAATATTGACTTAACAAAGGTTATGTAATTTTGGTGTGTAAGTCAACAGTGACAACATGGCATCATTGCAAAATTAGGATGCTTTATCTGACATATTTAATGCATACATAGTCTGTACTTCCAGCAATGAACCATTACTCCTTGGACATCAAGACTATAGCATAGTCACTGTAGCAGCTATGCATGCTGATTTCCAGAGCAACAGTAATTGTACTAAGAAGTATGTAGGACTAAATATCTAATCATTAAGAAATTAGACTTGTTAAGTTCTGCTTTTAACTCCATATTGATGGTTGCTTGTTTGATTATTTTATAATTCTGCATCACAAATGACTGGCATAGTGTCATCTGAAATATGATAGAAGGATTGTGAATGAGTAATGAAGCAGATATGCCCTGTTTAACATTGCTGTCCACACAGTTACTCTGCCAGGGTACCTGGTTCCCAGATTGTCTCTGTCCCAGATGTCAGTGAGATGCATAATTGTTTACTAACTCTTCATATTTTGCTCATCGCTGAACAAATTGATTTGTTTACTTCAAGAGTTAATACGTAGTGGTCACTTTACATGCTGAGATGTAGGGTGTGAAGATGATGCAAGGACCTTTGATGTGTGCCATTGATTGGTGACTTAGAGGGCCAGCAGTTGAGAGAACCATGAATACGGAGAAGTAGACCTCAATATTATGATGGTAACTCATTGCAGGGTAGTTGTAAACGTGTTAACTAATTGCATACATTTAGCACATTTTTGTGTTATCCTTATATTGCTGTATGTCACAGTCATATACAACAGCACCTTTTGTGATATGTTTCACATTACACATTGCATGAATGTTTTGGTGCTAATGTATCATATTCAGTTTGTGAAAGATATTCACCTGAGGTTGGTATATTAATACTGAAATATATGGTGAATCTGTATTTTGAGAAATATTCATGAAGTATATTGTTGTATTTGATTGAAACACATGCTGTGTGTCATACTGATCACTAAAATCATTTTGCTGGAAAATGAACACCAGTAATGACTGATGTAAGAGAAAGGTGGTCTTTACAGAGGCAGTATCTAGGTTGACTTAAATAGCCTGGAGAATTTTCACTGATCTCCATTGTCTTCTTTGCAAAGTTGTTACTGAGTTAAATTTTGAGTGTAGGATGGAAATGAGGAGGAACTGCCCTTGGATTAAGCTGTGGTAACCCAAGATTACATGCTGGATTTCCAGATCATGGAATGCTTCATGTTCACAGAACCTTTTGAAAGTTATTGGTCTGTCAGAGTGGCGTGTGAATGTCCGTATGATCTCAGAATCCTGGCTAGCATTGTCTGCCAGAAGAAGATCCTTAGTTTGTTTACAACTGGCTAGCTGTTCTCATCGTCTGTGATGAAGGCTTTATTGGGCATCGTCCAGATCTCCATGTTTCATCCTGATGATTAAGATGTGTTTAGGATAATTTATGCAAACTCACAGACATATATTTATGCTACCTTGAATATCAGTACTTGCTGACTTGCTATGCTTCACAACCAGATGAATTTCAGTTCTTTATTTACCTTAATTGAGCCAGCCTTTATTTGCAGAAAATTCAGCTGCAAAATATTCTTCATCCTCCATGAGTTTGTCAGAAATGCTTGTAACATTCTGTCTTATCAAAGTGGAATTTACAGTAGCTCTCAAGCTTGCTGATCATAAATTCGGATCAGTAGTAGTTCATTTTCAGCAAAATATTTGCTGGAGCATTAGGTGATTTTGCAACCTCAGTATAAGTTTATTTATCCATTACAGTTTGTACAGTTTGTAGGTAACACTCATGTTCTTGTCTGATGTCAGCTGCTCATATTCCACCTTCAGAATTGGCAGTAATGTTTCAGTTTAATTTCCAAAGTTGGAACTATTCTTGGTTTCATGTTTTTCACATTTCACTCCACAAACTTATACAAGACACAGAATCGATAGAGCAGCAAATTTAGTATTGTACATTTGCTGTGCAACTATGTTACATGTATAATATTTACTACCAACTAGTTGCACAGTGTTTTAATTATTGATCTGACATGTTTTGGCCTCATTTCATGGCCATCTTCAGTGAGTACATAAGGTTTTTTGATGTTTGTAGCTTATTTGTCGACTTATTTGGTATCCTGTATTGAAGTAGGTTCTTGGAAAGGTTTGGGTGTTCACTGGTTTGAATTGGCTCAGAGTCCAAGATCGGACTTTGATGTTGGTATTTTGGATAATGCTGACATAATGCTGTATTTAAGCTCTGAATCTTAATTGTATTTTTTAAATTCATATGTCAGTGACAGCAGCCTGGTGGAAGCATACAACAGAATTTGATACTGTACTCATGATGTCTAGTGAATTGTGTTTAGTGTGTTTGAAGGGATGTTAATTGTGTAGAATGAAGTAGAAACTGATGTAGGCAAATGATGAGCTCTAGACATATGATAATAAAATGAACTTATTATGGTGTTTTGTGTTTATTATGTGATATTTGTGGTTACTAGAATTTAATGAGAAAGTTCTGCTGTTGTACATTTTGTTGTGTTGTATATGTGGCTGCTCAGCCTTACTTACACAGCATTCTTGCAGTGAAAAGTCCTTAAGTCTGTTTAGTGAATATTAACAACAATATTTTATGTGTTCTTTGTTTATGCTTTTTTGATTCTAATTTGACACTAGTTAAGAGTTGTTCACGAACTACATAATGTGGGAGTTTCTAAGCTTATATGAAGAACAAACAAAATAGATTAAAAACAAGTGTATGGAGTGTTGGCATCACAGAAACCATTTTGTAGGCACCATGCTCAATTAGGGATAGCAGTGAAATAGTTATAAAAGTAATTCTGAGGTATTAACTTGTGATTGCATCGTTTGTGGTGATTGACAAGGGGCAAAGTCTTAATGTGTGTATTCTCCATGTTGTCTTGGCTTTGTCTTTTATCTTTATTCCTAGCAATGTGCCTCAATTTGGAGAAGTGTTTGTTTTGCAATATTACCTATGTCCATTCATTGCACTGGCTATCTGTATGTACAGTGTGATGTGTCATAGAGAAACTCATGTTTAGTGGCCATCTCTGCAGTGTGCAGCTAGAAGAATATGTATATGCAGTGGGGTGCTATAGAGAGCACCATGTTCAGTGACCATTTTTGCATTGTAATAGAACATTTTTTGTCTGGTGGGATGTATCATAGAGAACATCATGTTAAGTGACTGTCTGCTGTGAACTAGAATGACTTGTACTGCCAGTGGGGATGTGTCATAGAGAACATCATGTTCTCCGACCATTTTTCCACTGTGCCAAAACATTTTATTTGTGCAGTGGGATGTGTCATAAGGAGTGTAATGTTCAGGCATCATCCATGCAATGCGACAGCAAAATTGATGGCGTACCATTTGTGTATGGAAACAGCTATGAAGCTTATGATCCTGACTTTGATATCTTCTGTACTATGTCACTGAGGTACTACGTTGTAGAAACAATTATCTTGACTGGTGTAGTCACATATGTTGCATTTGTAATTTCGATATTTTTGGTTCAGTGGTGGTGTGAAATCCTGCCTAGATAAGAGGCTGGGAAGGTCTATTTGAAAAATTTGTTAGACCGGTATGTAAACTATTATATTTCCCAAGACTTACGGTTACAAAATGAAGGGAAAAGTTCATTTGTTGGCTGATGTATGTGGTACAGACATAATTTTATTGATATTCAGACCTTTAAAGGGCCATATTGGTTGCTGTATGATTTATGCTGCTTCATTGCACTCCTTTCATATTTGGTGTACGCATGCAGCTCAGCAAGCCAGGAAATGAAGAGTTCCAGTGAACAGACTACATTGTAGCCATAGTTTTTATCTCTGGCAAACTGCATGTTGGTAATGTAGGTGGGAGGAGCATTCAGGTGAGTGGGCTGGATGTAACAAAGTGCCCGTGTTATTTTTCCACTAACCAGCAGTAGTTAGCCTCTTCACTAGCCTACTTGACTTGTGCATTGTTGACAAATGAATAATGTTTCAGATATGGGTCTCTTGGCACCGGTGCATACAAATCTTCTCTCGGATCAGTTCAGGATTCGAACCCCACGTTCTTATTCAGTCTCAAGCCTCTGGCAAGCTCTTATGGATGTGAAAATGGGAGAGAGTATCTACAGTTCTGCTAAGGTGCATGGAATCCCTCGAAAGACTCTTCGAAACTGGATGGCACGGTGGAATATCAAAAGCTCATACCCAATGCCACAACAACTGAAAGTGTGTCCAACTAATCAGAAAGGAGCCAAGAGAGTAAAACCAACAGTGATGCTATAAAGTTTTGGAATGTTGTAATGTACAGAGCGTAATTTTATGAACAAGCTGTAATGAAGGTAATTGGCTGTTTGGTACAAGTGAGTAATAGTTCACTGTTGGGACATGTCTTCCTAACATGAGTTTTCCAACTGATTTTTCTATGTGTACCTTCATTATGTTGTGTCCCATTCAAAACTTGTGAAGAACAGAAAATGGGTGTTTGCTGCATGTTTTACATATGAGTGATATGGTGCTGTATGTAATGTGTATATAATGATTAATTTTAAATACCTTATGTAAGAGTGATGTGATGTGTTGTTTGTGTGCAATTGCTTCAGTGGAATTTGTGCTATAAAAGGCCTTGTACTTGGACACATACTTTGGCTGGACATAAAAAGGACGAGATTTGCAACTTCATGTATGAGGAATATGTTTATTCAAATCAATAACGACAGAATTTGCAGCATATAATTTTGATTTAATTGGACGTTAGGAGGTCATGTAGGACAAGGATTTCATTGGACCAGCAGATACATTGGAGCATGAAAAATGGGGTGATAATCATCATTTAAGATACTAGATCCTGCATACTTAAAGGAATTGTGTCAGAGTTTAGATAGTAGAGTTTGTTAGTGATAATATTCTTCTTAATATTGAAAGGTGGTTGATGTACTATTGTTCTGAACTGCAGATGAGAGTGATGGTACAAGAGATAGCTTTTGTGAGGAGCAAGAGCAGAAATTTTCCCAAGATCTAGAAGCCACCTCAAAATTCTAAGTGCCATAAGGTGACATGAAGCAAGTTCCATACTGAGGACTCAAAAATATTGGGTGCCTCAGCAGTCTGGTACCCAGGATTTGTTTCTCCTACATACTTGGACAATTCCCTACTTGCCACATGAAAATTATATCAAGAAATTTTAGTTCAGAGGTGGTGGAGAATTAACATATTTTTAAGCCAGCATTTGGAATCAGAGTGTACGTGAATTTAGAATTTATGAGTATAGAAGAGAAACGTCACCACTTCAGGAAATCTGTTATTAAAGAACACAGCTTTCCCACATTGTAACATCAATAAATATGCATGGACATCTAATGGTAGGATCTGCAGTCAGGTAGAAAATGTTGTGTAGATGAATGATGGTACTGCAGTGTGATTGTATCTGATCATTTAGAGGAGCTGACTGTGATACTGAATCTTATCTTATAGTTGGGGAAAGAATTTTGATACGTGTATGAGCAAAACAGCAGTTCCAGATTCAAGTCTTTTGGGATTTTACACCATGTCAACTGGTAAATACTGACATTTCAAAGGATCATGTAGTTCATTCATCTCCAAGATCAAGCAATCCCAGAAAAGTGGACTCCTGTAGGACCACGTGATAGTGAAGTTGAAGACACTTGGAAACACTGGGAACTACACACTCAACACTTCATCAGACCTGAGAAGAATGGAATCTTCAGCAGCAATGCTGTAAGAACCTGCAGTCTTGCAAGTACTGTATTGTTTCCTTGTGTATGTGTCCAGGCATCATGCCATTTCATTCATCCACCACATATAGCGCCAAAAGTTCTTGTTTCCATAAGTGTTTATAACTGCTAAAAACACATCTTTGTGCCATATCAGGTACTTATTCTAAGCTGTACGGAATGAGAATAACCCCCAATCTCATGCACAGTTCACTGTATGGATTTTTTTTTAATTACTACTAATTTTTCACTCTTAGTTCTCTTTCTCACCCATATCTGTTTACATCATATAATATTTGATGATAAACACTTTCTGCAAGATTCAGGTCATTGATGTTTAATGTATGATCCATCCAAATGGTAGTAGTTCCAATGATATAATAATATAAGACACCAATATGCATGGCAAAATCCCCTTTGAACAGCCTTAGCATGTCCCTGTGTGCTTCATTGTGGGCCATAGTGTGTTTAAGGAGAATGCTGAAAGCAGAGCTTGTTGTCAGTAAGAAACACCTGTATGCAGAATTGGCTATGCCAGGACTGAGGTGGTTAGGCACTGGCCTCTTACTGCAGAGGCCTGAGTCAAATCCAAGAGCAGTCCACATTGGATTTGTAGTGGACAAAGTGGCACAGGAACAGGTTTTCTCAAAGTATTTCAGTTTTATTCTGTTAATATGTTATCATAAATGCATCATAGTCACTGGCATTCTGTAATCTTATCAGTTGACAGTGTCTTTAAATAAATCTTAAAAAAATTCTGAGCCCATAATTTGATCCCAAATTCTTATGTTAAAATTGAGGACACACAGATGATAATACTGGGGATGACCAGGATATATTCTAAAGTAGTAGATCAGCTGCAGAACAAATATTACACATTTATGACTACTGGAGAAATGGCAGATGAATATAATGGGAATTAATAGCAGTCGTGCATATACTTGAAAGGTTACATAGAGAAGAATTGTACCATACAGTATACTCACTGAATTGGTACATCCATGAAAATACTTAACCTGTTCAAAATGTGTTTAAGTGGAACAACCTGCAGTCTTTGTTGCTGCATAACATTTGTCTGTCACTTTTCCTATTTGTAATGGCCTCAAACAATGCAAATGCTTTATCATTATTGCATTTCAGCTTCACATGATGGAACAGCCATTATAAAGGGCCAAGAAAATCAGGAAATGGAGCTATTACCTTTTGATGTATTCAAATTATATTTATTTATTATGTAAATATATAACTAATACACAGAGACAGTATTAACAACTTGCTATAGAAATAAGTGTGCAGGGTTCTAAGTGTAGGACCATACCTAGTCAACAAAATTCAAGACAAAATCATGATATAAAGATGTCTTGGAAAATGTGGCATAGTTAAAATAGTTGGGAATGGTGGTAACTTATCTAGTAGTTAACAGCAAATTAAATACAGCCATGTCCCACTTAATGTCAGTAATCTCTTCCTGAAAGTCAGACGTTTGTGTTAAAACACTAACTATGAGTCTATTTCCCATTGTTTTAAATGGGAAAATTTATAATGTGTTATGCCAACCCAAAACCCCCAACCAATTTCTTGAAGCATAAATAAAACACAGTAAAATGCCTATACAGGGTGTCCCAGGAGGAATGTGCCAGACTTCGGGAGAGTGTTCCTTATGTTAAAGTATACCGATATAACCCAAAACACCTATATCCAAAGTTGAACAGTTACGGAGATAATGGCCAGA
>Ga0123355_10006239_pt1 | contig 17610 bp, 7 predicted proteins | sample TergutEmb28metaG_3_FD_89872 | JGI IMG/M metagenome (GOLD analysis project Ga0123355, IMG submission 89872) | Embiratermes neotenicus P1 segment gut microbial communities from Petit-Saut dam, French Guiana - Emb289 P1 | ecosystem: Host-associated > Arthropoda: Insects > Digestive system > Gut ...
GAGTTTTTTCACGGGACATTTAAATTTACGTACTATACCAGAAATGCTTTAGAGCGTTTAGAGGGGGAGGGGACTTTTAAATCCCGAGCGCTTTGGAGCGTTAGGGAGGGGAAAGGGTTAAGATGGTGTTCAGTTGTCTTGCGGTTTTGTGTGCTGGGGCGTTAGTGCTGTTCACCATCGGTCTTATGGGGTTGTTGGGCTTGTGGAGTTTTAGGAGGGCATTAAGTGTGGGTGGGGATGGTTTCTTCTGGGTAAGGAATTTGATTTGTTTCTTGTCGATGATACTATCACATTGTTGTAGTGTTTTGAGAAATGTTTTGTGGTCATGGTTGGTGGGGTCCTTGGGGATGGTGCAGAAGTTACTGCTGGAAAGGAACTCATGGACTTTGTCGTTGTAGTCCTGGGCGTGAATGATTACTGTCGTCTTGCCTTTATCAGCTTTGGCAATCACGGCGTTATTGTTGATTTTTTGGTTAATCTGTCTTAGGACGTGTAACTGTCGTTTATGTGTGGTGTTTTGAGTTGTGTATTTGTTTTAGTCTTCTGGCGGCCAGTATGCGGAAAGGGTTCTGTGATTTTTCGTCCAGGAGTTTTACGCCTGACCTGACAAAACGCATGAACCGGTTTACAATACCCAACCATACATGGCTACACACATACATCAAAAAAGTCCCAACTTATCAAACCGCACACTAACCCAGAAAAGACAACACGGCTAATATCCACGTCTTCTACTGTTGCAGCTAAAACCCATATGCAGTAACACGTGGTCTTTTCTCCTGATGATGGGCATAAAGATGCCCGAAACATGTCAAGACAGTAGTCAATAATCAACATCTGGAATTGACAATAAATCATTTATATTGTTGCATCTTGTTGGTATTCTTTCTTCACGATTGGCGAAGATGTCCATTTTACTGAGCCTGAACACTAAAGCCAGTGTCACAATGTGTAGCTCACACATTATACACACAGTCAGTCACAATCTCAGTACATGATCAATGAACGTTATCACCTTCTTTCTTTGTGTGTCTGTGGAACTGTAGGAGTCTTTTTGGTTGCTCAGCAATTGTGTTACCTGTGCTGCGTGTGCGCTGTTCACAGTAAGATGTACCTTTCTCTCAACCTTTATTTTAGATAAATACGAATGCCTTGTGTGTGAACAGTGTGGATAACTTCTGTTACAGGTGTGGAGAACTTATACTCACCAAGAAGAAAAAGTGGACAGTGGAGAACCGAAATATATCATCGGCTACTCGTCCACTGTCCCTCTGTGAAGGTGTGCCTATTCCAGAACCACCCAAGTATATTCCTCAAGAAACACTATGGCCATCTACTTCAAGAGATCCGGAATATTTGTTCAACATAAGCTGAACCACAGACAGAACTTTCTGACCTCATCAGGGACCTAAAAATGTTGAAGAATAATGCAGAACTGTTACTGTCAAGACTCAACAGTGGAATCTTCTGAAAGACACTGCGAAAGTGACAGAATTTTGCTCCTGCCAAAAGATACCCAGTCTTCATAACATGAGGTTAACTCGGTGTTTGTAAGAATGTTGAGGGTATGATAGCAGCAATGAACATCACAAGTACAATCCCAAAGAATGGCGACTATTCATACTCTTTTATGCACAGCCTACGAGCAGTGCTGTTGCATAAGGGAAATGTACTGCCTTCAATCCATGTTGCCTATACAGTCCTCAAAAACAAAACATATGCGGTGCTTTGAAGGTAACCACCATTTTGATGGGACTGCAAAATTATGTTGTCTCCTATATGAATGGGAAAGTCGTGTGAACAGTCTTCACTACAGCAAGAAGAACTGGCCTCTACATACATCACATACACCTGGAACAAAAAACATAGCTCTTCAGCATACTGTAGATAAGAGTTAAGTGTTGCTTCCACCTCTACATATTAAACTGGGACTAGGGGAAAATTTCGAGCAGGCACTAGACAAAAATGGCCCAGCAATGTCATTCTTGTGTGAGAAATTCCCAGAGCTTAGTATGGAAAAGATTAAGGAAGATGCATTCATTGGTCTTGAAATATGTCAGCTCTTCACAGACACACAGTTTGATCTTGCTGTTAGTGACATCAAGAAGGCAGCCTGCAATGCCTTTTGACAGGATGGAACTGTGGGGGTTTTTTTTTTTAAGTAAGTGTAAAAGCCATCAACATCAGGAAGCTTGTGGAGGATCTTGTAACTTCTCATGAGAAGTTCATAGCGTGCTGCCATGTTAGCCAGTCACTGCTGGACAGCGAAGACGAATGATCCGGAAATTCAGTACAAGTAACAAGAGTACAAGCACCTCGTTTGGTTCATGTTAAGTTTGCTGTTGTGTCCAGATTCCATACAGCAATATAATCGAAACTTTTAGGCACGTTTGCAAAAGTGCAAGAAGCGGCTATTTGCTTCATAATGTCTTCTCTGTCTGTCCATCCTTTCATCACCACAGAACAACTTGGCTTCCATGGATGGATTTTCATGAAATTTGATATTTGACTATTTTTTGAAAACCTGTTAAAAATTCAAGTTTCATTAGAATACCACAATAATAATGTGTGCTTTACAGGAAGGCCTAAGTATATGACAATATCTCGCTGAATTCTTCTTAAAATGAGAAATTTTTCAGACAAAAATTTTACAGAAAATCAAAACACAAGTCTTATGTTCCATACGTATTTTCTGAGAATCGTGCCATTTATGGGATAATGTGGAAAAGTACCATACAGCCAGATGGGTCACTACAGTACGGCGCATGTGCACTACATTCTTCATGCCCACAGCTATAGACACAGACTCAAAGCATGTAACACTCACTGCTCTTGCCGGCAACGGCAGTTACACGAACACCCCTTAATGTTATGTTTATGCGTACACCACCTCTACATGTCTTGTTTTAAACCAGAGCCAATCCCATAAGTTAGTTTGATGTTCTGAATTGCATTTTCTACTAAGTAAACATAGTTTAGTTTCAGTAACAGGACACAACCCAAAATTTGTTGCACAGTGTGATTCCTACAGTTTCTGCCTATTGTGCTTACAAGTCACAACACTTGGTTATGTAATTATTTTAGTCTGCACAGGGAAATGCAGGTTAAGCACCTACTGCAGCAACGTGCTTGTTCCCCCCATCAACAAATACTACCTCGCAATTTGTGGGGTGCATTGTTTGCGTGTGTGCATGTTTCAATTAATTACTCGAGTTTGCATTCAACAATGTTCCGTCTTTTAAAAGTATGTATTTAAGTTAATATATAATCTTTATTATTACAGGACACAGAAGTACTTCTATTGCACAAATGCAATACTGAGTTTACTGAAAATGGCACAAGTTCACATGACATATACTCAGCAGATTCCAAAACTCTGCACATCAGTATTGCACCCCAGTATTTTGAGACACTGTACAACTGAAACAAAAGGTGCAACAACTAATACATAAGCACACTGGAACTATTTAATTACCAGCTGTTCATAAATATAAGCTTCCAAGGTACCTCAAAATCAAGTTCGACATACACAAGAGGATCAATTTGTTTCAGGTATAAATGTGGTGTTTTCTGGGCTGTAAAAAATCACTCATTCAGCTGATATTGTTAATTCATGCACATGAACCAAATATAATTATCTTCTCAGTTTTCTGGTTAATGCGTCAATCTCAATTCTGAAGGAGACTCACTTTCTCCAAATTCCAGTGTTCAAAATAACTGTATTTTTTTTTTAAGATTTTAGCACAAAACGTAGAGAATGTTAGTGCTGATCAGCTATGTGCAGAAGTAAAACAGATCTCACTACTGGTCAGTTTAACCATTTGTAATTCCAACATTCAATTTACTCCAGTACTTCACTGCATGTAGGACCTAAAAAATTAGTTCTCTGGTTTCACAATCTGACAGTAACAATCTGCTTTTTCCTGTCACCCAACTATACATAAAAAAAATCGTAACTCAGTGAAGCACCCGAACACATAAAATGTTCAACAATTTAGGAGCTGGTCTGAGGTATGCAGAGTATATTCTGGGCTGCTTTTGAATAGGTAATGTTAAAAGGTAACTGAAGAGACTGTAGTTTGGGTGTGAAATATAGATGCTAATTTCCCCCACTATATCTGCATCTCAACACTGTGTGTATGTGTGTGTGTGAGCCTTATTTAACTCAGAATTGTATTTGGTATATTTGGATGGATCCACACTGGCATGCCTGTACTGGTAAGAACCTAGGTACTTTATACATGAAAGATAGAAAATGCAAGAACAGAAAGGTGTGTATTCTAACTTCCACCTCAGAATACCATTTTTTACTGTACAAAACTGGTCCAGCAAGAAAAAGGAGCCATAAATACAATTATCTGACATAAGAAAGCAAGGCTGTTTGTGTAAATACAATGTAGTTTGCTTCCCACAAAAAAAAAAAAAAGATTTACATAGATAACAATCGCATCATAGCATCTAACAACTAATGTAGCAATCAATGCTTGATTATAAAATAAACAATATAGTGTTACATAAAAAAGTAATCTTATTCTGATATAAAACTGCCCAAGAATGAGACAAACTTTTGTTCTACTGTATTATACATAAGCATGTAATATTAGTCTCTCTGTTACTTCCAACTTCTGGTCTCTTATAAAAAGTCCTTTTAAATGTTAACTCCAACAATCTACTAAAACAACAAATGAGCTGTTTACAATAATGAACCAAATCACAGGAGGAACAAATTAATTGCATATTTAATATGTATAAATACATAATGCATGTATAAGTAAGTAAATAATATAATTCTGTGTTCTTTCCAGTACTTATTCAAGAAATATTGACATTTACAGTGGTGTGTACAAATAATCTACAATAACATTACAAGCCTAACAGTATGCTTAAAACACTGCTGCATATTTGCATCAATCAATATTAAACTTGTCCTACTTACAAACTTGATATTTTAAGGTAGGTTGTGAAGAAGTTATCTCATGTAACCTCAGTCTAACAAGAAATGGTACAAACAAGACATAACAGGTTGTACTCATACATGTATAAAGCAAAGAATTTCTCTGTATTTTTTATATCCATTATGAGCTATTTAAAGGCTGAATCTTACACAGACTTGCAAACTTACATTTTCATATTCTTAGACAATGACAACACATTTTGAAGTATTCCACTCCACACATTTTTGTATATTTGACATCTCTTCAACTACCCCAACTAAATACACAGGTTATATTTAACACATATCTATACCATACTTCTCCCACATGTTTTGGTGTATCCCACACCACATTCAGGGAGAACTTAGTATTCTTTATTCAAAACCATCTACTTTTACACAGCTACTATCTCTGGTACGTGGATTGCATCATAAAATATAAGAGATACAACTTTGTTGGTTTACAATGTTTTAACAATGGTTAAAGTAATATCTGTTGCTTGCTGTACTGTGTTACAAACCTTAAAAATCCATAATAAAATCTCCCATTTACGGTGCACATCTGTATGTATGGCTCTGAATGGATGCTGTTATCCTGTGTTATATGGGGTTGTGAAAATATATGTTCACCATGCTGCAGATTAAACTTGGGTCCATAGGGTGTAGAGTCCTTCAGAAGATCCTGTGTCCTGTTTTGGTGGTGCTCTTGTATCTTGGATGCATCTTTTATATTTTATGATGCAACCAATGTACCATAGACAGTAGCTCTATACAAGCAGATGGTTTTGCATAAGGAATATTAAGTTATCCCTGAAGATGGTGTAAGACACACCAAAGCATGTGGGAGAAGTATGCTATAGACATGTGTTAAATATAAAGTATGCATTTAGTTGGGGTAATTGAAGAGATGTTGAACAAACAACACAGTTTATCATTTAAAAAATTTAGAATTTTTAAATATTTCGTTTCTCTAAAAACATAAATGTGGGCTGCTTTGACAAAAAATGGTTATCCCTCAAAATTGAGGACAGCAGCTATTCATTTATACACCAGTAAATAGCTCCATCCAATGCACACAGGGTGCTTCAAAATATCCACACTGCCCTTAACAAGCTGTACTTAATACAACAAAACTACAGTTAAACAGATCACACAGACAGGTTGCTAGGAACCTTCCTAGTTTAGGGAACAGTATGTGAGAAACAGGATATTTGTATTGTTCAATATCAGAGTAATGGTCATCAAAATGTACTCAGTATACAAGACAAGGCAAAAGTCTTTAACTTCAAACACATTCCTAACTCTTCTGAATGTGAATATAACTACAATTATTTAACTTCCATGGTGACAGCATACTCAACCTCAGTTCACATTTTAGAACAAAACAAAAGACAGAATGTGTACAACATTTTGACTGCTGTGATATTTCTTCTAACTCTAGAGACAAAGCATATCCTATGAATGCACAGGATGGAACTCATCAAATTCCACACCTATTATGCTGCAATATACATTTTCTAAAACATTTCCCTTTCTGCTGTTAATTTTTGTAAGGAAGACATACCACTTTACAGTTCTAATTTGAAACAGTATTTTATCCATAAAAATTAATTACATCAAAGGCCTAAACAGTTAAAGAAACATACTGTTTTAAAGTTACCCAATTTTAACCATATTATCTTTACATTACTGTGGTAACTTCTTTTATTTTGGCTTAACGCATAAAAATTTGTAGTAGTTACCATTCAATGTTTCTTGATTTTAAGGACTGGAACTCATGTAAAGTTTAATTCCTGTAAAGTCACTCTATTACTAGACAGCATGTTTTTTCTCAGTTTAGTGTGAAAATATGTTGACAAATATGCAGCTTTTGGTAATTTAGGTGTATAACCTTTGCAGTATTACCTACACTGTCCGTTACAAACAACAGATAATACCACCGTAATTCTAAACAACATGTAATATCTTCAATAATATATCAGTTGTCAAAACACTGTCAATGAAGCAATAATGCTGCACTTATATGCATATCAGTAAACAAAGCACAGTACATTTTGAGGACCTCTGGAACTTTGAAGTGAACCATTGTGTATTACTATTTCCAGCTATTTAATAAAATAACTAAATTTTTGGTAACATCAGGTATCAAGGTGACCTAAGTAAAGGGTAAACTAGCTGAATGAAAAGGAACATTTACAATGCAACTGCTGGACCTCAAGAAGTCAAGAAAATGCACAATATTTATACAGAATTCTTTGGTAGAAAATTTAAAAGCAAAAGTACAAAACTGTGATAATTTTGATAACAGTCACATAATTTCAGTCTCTGTGCAACTTGCCACCCTACTATGAAGCTCAAGTGGAGATACCATACATAAAAACATCAACATTTGGGAATACTACCTGTATGTCTCAAAACTGTTGCTTTCTCCCCATGACAGAAAGATATTAGCTAAAAGAAAGTTACATACATCTCATAACCATATGGGTCTTAGTTATTACCCAATGAGACAGATTATCATAAAATTACTAGCAAATCACAAAATGTTGCCTAACTTGTACAGTACTTGTGCTAACAAGAGTCAGAAAGTGTGATAGAGATAGCCATGGACACATGGCTGGTGAGTGCACAGGATAAAATCAGTACAGCCCCACAAAGAAACACTACATTACTGCCTTCCCAACACTGCATGTAGAAAAACTGCTAACTATTGTTACCCCTTCTGTAACCTTTAAAAATGTCTGTACTGGTTTGCAGCCAGACCTTCCCCTCATTGCTCCTTCTGCTATCCTGCCAACTGCTACTGCCTTGCTGTTTGCTCATTGGCTGCACAATTAACTTAGCCATGTAACATCCACTTTCAGTTATTTATATACATTTCGCCCATGATTTGTTATCGGAGTAAAAGTTCATTATTAAAAACAACATAGTTGCATTTCACACCTCTTCTCTATTATTAAGATGGCCATATTTTTACTTTCCGAATGCCAGCCAATGTTCTGTTCTACTGATGTCTGGAATGCACATATACAATTCAATTTATCATTCTCAGTGCTCTTTCAAGTTATAAACATTACTTTGAACCACCATGCAAAATACTTGTCAATGTATATATCTCATTCCCAACAGTTCGTATCGTACGACACTTTGTGACTGTTAGGAAATTTAAACTTTCAATGGTCTGTGGTCACACATGCGAGCATAGAATGTATAAGAAACCATAGTGTTAGCATATGTGAACACACAAATTACAATGCAGAAAAAGTAATTTTTTGTCTTTGTGGGCATGCAGAAATAACTATTAGACTTCTTCCTTTCAACAGCTGTGTGTAGGGTTACCCAGGATATAAATAGTGGTGATATAAACTGTTAACACAAACTACTTCATCTGATGTACATGGCATTCCAATAAGAGCAACCTTCTGTCAGCTTACAAACACATCAGTTCTCACATCTTGAACTTGTGTGCAATTATATGTAGGCAGTAGAGCAAGGGCAGACAAAAGGAAAATTTTACATTTTCAGTACACATTGCACAATGATGCAGAAGGGACAGGCTTTGGAACTTGTGAGTAAGAGGATTTACCTGCTGAATCCAAATCAAATATCAGAGCTGATTATGGACAGCAACATCGTTGAGTCCCAGTGTGACATGGTTACTTCAGAGAATGAGAAATGTTGTAAAGAAGTTTTACTGGAACCATATCAACAACTGCAGAGTGAGTGTACAGCAAGTTCCAGTGCTTAGGCTTCACTCATCCCGGATTCAGCCATTACCTCTGAAGAAGAGGATAATGGTGAGGGTGGGCCAGAACCACAGACACAACAGCCATCAAACTCACAGTGGACACTGCCCTCTTGCCTACAGACAAGGGCAGTACACACACTTGCAGGGGGGCCCAGAAGAGAGAATGACAGTGAAGCACCACTCATCAATAATTGCTCTACTCCACTTCGTGTTTTCATGTTGTATTTTGCACAGTTTATCTTAGCTTATGGTGCAAACTAACAGGGACAGTCTTGACGAGAGACCTTCTACCCAACCTAACATAACTGAGGCCGAAACGTTTGTCTTTCTAATAATAACAATACAAATGGGACATTCCTTGTGAGACCAACTGACAGACTACTGGGCACAAACAGGCCAGTTTTACACTCCATTCTACAGCACCACTATGAAATGAAACAGATATTTACACATCCTTTGGTTTCTGCATTTCATGGACAACAGGAATGGAGCTGACAGGGTGGAAGAAAATTAAGACAGACTATCAAAAATACAAGTCATATCTGAAATTCTAAACAGGATATTTCAAAATTTTACAACCCTTCAGAAAACCTGGCAATTCACGAAGTTATTGTGTTGTTCAAAATAAAGGAAATTTTCAAACAATACATTTCAAAGAACATGAAAGTTCTGGCATTAAAATTTATAAACCTTGCGACTCAACTGGTTATGTATATGACATGAAAAGTCTACTTAAAGGACAGACACCACATGACACAACACTTGACAGCAACTCACGCCAAAGTAACAGAACTGTCAAGGAAGAAAAAGGAACTGGCCACAAACTACACATGGACAATGTCTTTTCCTCCCCTGAACCTGTACATGTGAAATGTCTTAAGCGTGACGTCGCCTTATGTGTCGATAAAACATGCTTTGCAGATAATCCCACAAATACACGACCATAAAACTTCTTCACGTGCAACCTCTGTACAAAAAGCTGACACCTGGAACCAAAATGAATGTAACAGAAAGCAAATTTTTATTAAGTTCTAAGAAATTTATTTTGTGTATTTAAGCAATAAGGATATTTACAGAATTTTTAAAGACATACTGTACAATCTCTGTTTCATTTCCCACAAAATGCTGTTTAATGCAGAAATTTATAACATTTTGTTCAAAAAATATTCATGCTTTTTGTGAAGCTTGTGCTAAAAATGAAATACCCCCCGAAAACTTGGTAGGGCCGAACCCAGTTTTGAGTACTTAATTCAGTCATTTCAAAGGTAAACTACAGTCAATATTTTGCATTTTCCCTGTATTTTAATTCAATATTTAGTAAATTCCAACATTCATTCATTTAAGAGGCAATATACACACTTCATTATTTTATAGTATATTTTCTCTGACATGTTATGGAGGGAGCTATGATTCGAGGAACTATAAACGATGTATGAGAACACAGCACCATTAAAGAGTACAACTCTTGTATCCCTCTTAATTGCAAGGTACTGTGCTACTAGACACAGACTGGCCAGTTCCAACAGTGATAGTACGTATACATAAATTAATAATTAAATTTTTAATTATTAGATAATTAAAAGGTAATGAGCTTGTTTAACATTTAGTTTTTATAAAATATTCAGCTGTATACAAAATTATAATTATAGTTTCATTTGCATTACAACATTCATTGGATGTCACCAATCCTTATTATGAAAGGATCTAACCCCATAATGGTTGAATAGTGAGTAACCACACTGTACAGTTAGTACAATGTGTTCACTCTAAGAATATACTTGGTGTTCCACTGATATGAGTTTGGTTAATTTCATAATAAGGACTGATGACATTCCATGGAGGTCTGAACACAAATAAAACAATAATTACTGTTTTACATACAACTGAATACTTTATGAAAACTAAATGTTAAAAGAGCTCTTTACCTTTTAATTCTTTAACAGTTAAAGATTTAATTATTAATTAATGTACATAGAGCATCACTGCTGGACTGGCCAATCTGGGCCTAGTACTACAATACCTTGTATTTGGAGGGAAGCACATGTTGCACTCTGTAATGATATCTATATTCTATATCCAATAGGTCTGATAACCTTATATAGATTTGTTGAATGTGTAATGAATGAATTAATACATGAATGTATATTCATACATCTTGTATAATCCCTTGAATTGTAGTTCCCTCCAAAACATGTCAGAGAAAATATAATGTAAAAGAATAAGTGTACACACACATATATGTGTGTGTGTGTGTTGCCTAATCAGCATATTTTGTTGGAATCTTTATGGAAGCCATCCCATTCTATTACTAAATAAACTCTAGACACACATTCAGTCTAACACAACCAGGTGTTGGCTGTGACGTGTTAAGACTGAATACGTGTAGTCTATTTTTTGTTGGAATTTAATAAATAGTAAACTACACATATACCATGAAACAGAAACACACAGACTATTACAAGTTGAATGAAACAGCTCTCACTTATTTGCAGACTGCAACTTGGCAATCAAAAAAGCAACAGTGTCAGACATTTATATAAACACAGGAAAGCCTGCCTAATAGTGGTAATATTTTAATGGTGTTTTATATTCCTACTGATTTACAGTATAATACAAATTCATACATTTGTTCTTAATGTAATGACATTCAAGGATCATTAAATATCACCGTACAGTGAGCATCATACAAGAGGAGAAGATGTTCCCAATTTTCTGCTTGTCTGAATAATCAAAGTTACAGAAAGAAATGAAGGATATATCTATCAATATCTCAAACTTAAAAAGATTATAGTACAGAAAAACAAGACACTATAACTCATCTGCAATGATCCTGACTTCCTAACAACACAAAATGCCTAATGCGGCTGGTGAAGAGCACTTGTCAATGGTTCCCAACTTCTCTCCATTATACACACTATAAGCTGTATTGTGCACTGCAGTAGCAAAAGCTTCCAGTCTCTTCAAGGTTTTTGGATGCAAAATGCACTTTTATACTAAATATACACATCATTTATTCTTGCAATAGGTACTTTTCATTTTTTACATTACTACTTCCATAAGGAATGACAGCTACTAACTTCCATCGCTGATATAATCAATTTATCATTAATCTATTTAATCACAGTTAATAAATCAATGGATTCTTTATTCAATTTGCACAGCCTGAAAATTAATTTAATGAAAAATATACAGATAATTTCAAGACTTCCCCTTACATAAATATAAGAATATTATACATATGAAGTGTCAAAGCTGGGAACCACCAACTAGCCCATACTAATTTCACTACTCACAGTTGTGGCTGGTATGGACCAACTGGCAGTAAATATTTCTGCCAAGGTATTATGTACAATTCATATCTTTCCACATTTCCCTTTTAGTTTCTTTGAAACCTACAACTTGCAGCAACTGAACAATGTAACTTACAATCAGTGTTGATAACACACCACCCTTACATGCCTTTGGTTGAACTTTAATTTCCAAACCAGTTGGCAACCTAGAACAAATATCAGAATATCTAAATTACAACTGTATATCTAAATGTTTTACAATAATGGTGTCCTTTCATTAGGGGAAAATATCAAATACATCTCCAGTCTTTAACCTTGCCATCAAAATTTAGAAGAGGAAAAAGGACAGGAGAGGAAAAGATAAAGCAGGATTAACACTCATACCACAAAAAACATGAATTTACACTTACCCCTTTGGCACTGCAATTAAATGCCTGGTGTGATGAGCAGCAGACTGAAATTTAAATGGGGGCTGAATAATAAAGGCCCATGGTAGACTGTCAGCTGTACCAGTCCTTTGGCATTTTGAGCATCACACAGCGTGACAGGAAAACTGACCTTAGGCACCAAAAGGTTAAAAATATTAAGGTTTCAAATCTTCAATTGTGACATAAGTTGGTAATTGATCTGTCACTCCAAGTGTTTCATACTACTGGATGGAACTTACACAGTGCAATGCCACATTAAAAACCGTATCTCAGAAACTGATGATAAAAAGATACACACTGCAGAGGACATCAGTTTTATGTGAAATAATAAAAAACCATTTACTTGCTAGTTCTTATGGACAAGCCCAAGGGTCTATGTGTAGAGGTGAAGTGACTCAGTACAGCACATGATGAAGTCAGGCAGGGCACACAGTGCAGTTCCACCATCTGCACATGCGGTTCTGCATTCAAAATTACTAGTTAAGATGCTGGACAGCTTCCTACAGGAAATGTTAGGTGGCCTCACCATTACAGTTGATCATGTCTCTAGTTTCCCTACTATTTTCCCCTGAAAATACTCTGCAACTGTTTGGTTTGCTGGTATGATTTCAGACTTCACTTGACCGCTTTGTTGCCATTCTTATCAGTACAGAAGCTGCATGTTTAGTATACAAATAAGCATTAAAACAACAAAAAATGAAAAATACTCTATTCTGAGGTGTGATGCTGCATACATCTGTGAGTTTATAAGCCTCAGTAACTACAATGAGTTCTTCCCCATTCTTTCCTCTAGAGCTGTTGAGTAGTGAGTTGTCACATTTTGTTGTCCAAGTGATAACACCTCTGTTATCTTCCTACTTCATTACATGTACATTACCAACTAACGACTTTATTTTCAAAGGCATTCCTTTCCTTGTACCTTCTGCTACACAAATGTGTGTCTAGCAATGAGCTTTCAGAAAACAGCTGCACTACTACACATAATACATAAGTATGTAGATATTCTATCCTCCTACCCAGAGAAAAGTTTAGCTGATAGACTGCAGCTGGCACTGAGATAACACCCTACATCGTATGCTCAATAAATATGACAAAAATTCCACAGTTCAGTTTCCGACATTGGCTACCTTTAAACACCAAGTTGTTCATCAATGCTAATGTCAACAAGGGAAATGCCAGTTCCTATTCTGACTGCAGATGATCAACCACTCGTAATACACTAATGACCAAAAGTGATTAGGTGTTAGACTTTTTCAACTACCACACCTGGCTAGTAGATAGAAAGGACTAATACAATGCTTTGAGGAAAACACTGTTGCAATTGAAGACATTTCTACACACACACACACATACACTCTAAAGGGAAGCGCCAGCTGATACACAAAACCTGTTTTTCTGGCATCTATTTGTCACTCTCCTGTACTTACAGAATGCTTAGGAAATGCATGTACAGGAATTCCTCCCCAGCTCCGTTGCCTGCCATCGTATTTGCATTTATAAATACATGCTGTTCTTAGTCTATGTTAATACAGAATAAGTCTGTAGCACCAATGTCAAGAGATCCATATCTGCTGAAGGCAGGGCTGTAAAACTTTTCCAGCTTCCAGACAACCACTTAAGTGCCTGTTGTCACACTTTTTTTGTTGAATGAATGAATGAATGAAAATATAACTTACGCCTTCATGAGTTTTATCAGCAGCCAAAAATCCCCTAATATAAGTTTCTGTGTTTTTTAGCAATGTAACTGCCAGAGGTGGCAGACAATTCTGTACTTAAATGTCACGTACCTATGATATGATAAATGACTGAAGGGTTGAAAACAAACATTATGCACAACACTGTTGTTCTGACATAGGTGGTGTGGGTCCTATTTATAACTACACTGCAGTCTCAGGTAAGTTATATATGCCGGTCATACCAAATTTAAATTCACTTTTGCAGTGTGGCAATTTCATGAAATGGCAAATCTTGTAACTATAATTTTATACACCCCATACAATACTTAAATTGCAGTGAGATGTTAAGGTTTTACATGGGGAGCTGGGATAACACAGTTGGTATATTAACTACACAATGGGTTGGACAACTAAGGAATCATGATGCAAGTCCCAGCAAAGGCAATAGAATTTTTCTTCTCTACAGCATCGAGAGTTGCTCTAGGTCTGGCTCAACCTCCCATTCAGTGAGCAATGGGGAATCTACCTACAGGAATACAAGTGACCAAAGCATGAAGCAGACTACTCACTCCCATCTAGTGTTGACATTAAGAATGTATGGAGCTATACCTCCACTCCCCCATATACCTTTGTGGCATGCACAGAGACAACTTCATCTTTCACATGCTGCAAGAACTATTCTTACAGTTTTACATTACATGAGCCATACACTACAACAGCGAACACAAACGTGTCACAACAGAGATTTCTGTATGGCGAGTAATGAACAGAGATAGTCACAGGCTGAATGTGTTGATACTATAATTCAATAATTTATGGGTAACAGAGTTCCAAAACTTCTTAAGATTCATCACACAAAAATATCCTCCCATATAAGCCGTAATTATGTAGTCTAGTGGTATATCAGACCTTACATAATCATTACAACATGGTACACATGAAGTACAGTAATACCACTTCCTTTCCAAGCAGCTGGAAGAGATGCGACTTCACAATACAATGGCAATAAAAAATGAAACATGAACTCAAGAAATGCCTACTACCATTGAGCTCTGACATTGATTTTTGTTCTAATGCTATTCTGCAGTATGATGCAGACATATGTTTCACGAAGATAAGTGTTCATGCTTGAAATGTTAATTTTGTATGGGAGAAGTTTTCTGAAATCACTGCTTTAGAGGTACCAGTATACATACTGCATAAAGCAAGATCACACAAAATTAGAATTTTTGGGGCAGTAGTGTTGTTATGGGCAGATATTTGTATTTCATTAAAAACAGTATCGTCAACACGCTTTATAAAGAGTGGAAAGGTTAACTACAAATTAAAATGTCTTTCTTCTTTGTAACATTAAACTTCAACATTTTAACATTCAGTAATTTGAAGTATGTACAGGATATCCATATGAATATGAACCAAATTTTTACATCAGCCATCTTGTCTACTTACTTTCTGGTTTGTGGATTCATACCATGTAACACTTAAATCTTGAATAAATATTAAACATACACTGATTCACACTGCTTTTGAATACGCTTTCAATTAACTTAAACTCTCAATATTCATCACCGTCTATTTTCTTTCAGTATCATATTTATCATGACACCATTATCTTTCATTCACACTGTCTGCAGTTTCAACAGAATAACAGCCAGTTCTGTCTGACTGGCTGGCTGCAATACAAATCTCCTGTTGTCAAGCTTGTCAAAGTAAAAAGCCAGAAATTATTTTTCAGTTTATTTTGTGTAAGATTAATAATACTGAAAACACTTGAAATAAAAGGTGCAGACTTTCATTACCTTTTGTTCTGTACATATCACTTGTACAAAAAATTTTTGTGAAAAAATAAATTTATAGTTGGATTTTAGCTTCACAAGTAGTAGAGTTTACATGTGACTAATACACTAAAATTAGGTCTCCATAACAAATTTAAGCCAGGATGATTTGAAATGGTGGATAAGAAAGCAGACCTGATTAATCTTCCACAGGAAACAATTCTTAATGTAACATATTTTACCACCAAGGCATAACTCAACTCTGTACACCTGTCAACAGGTAATGAAATGTGACACTGAAAAATAACCATATGGATTTAAAATTCCACTATTTTGAACAATATGTGATACTTTTAAAGTTCTATGCAAATAAGAAATGAATTTTAAGATGACAACATGTAACCTGGTTTGACTAGAAGACTGGTAAGTTTTGCAAACTACCATCTGGTGCAATTAAAAGTAGGTCCTGCCCATCCAGTCTGTTACTAAGCTATACATGCATGCACATACTGTTGCCATAACCACATGATTCACTCCTGTTAGGCTCTTTAGTGTGTAAGTACGTGAGATGCCCGAGACGTACCAGCAATACCTAGATGTGGGGGGAAGGCGCTGCCAGTATCTTCTATAGGTGACTAACATGGGCTACTTTTAAATGCACCACTCTGGCTCCTGGGGATGAAATGTTCATAATTAAAAGGCAGTATCTAATACTGATTATAATGGCTAATGATGGAAAGAAAGGCATCAGTAATCAAAAAACAAGGATAATAATCCAACACAGTTTGTTCAGTGTATTCACAGAATTTCACAATGTGATTTATATATTTTATATACATCTGATGTTTACTCTAAGAAACAGTGTGTAAGTGTGACTTGTTTCTTTGAACTGTCTGGACACCCCACGGTAGTACCAATTTACATCCATATGACCACTGTTATGTCAGTACAATTGGAATTTCTCTGACTCAGGTACTGTACATGAGGCATATTCAAAATGGCCTGGAATGTGCTGTAACAATGCACAGCATGCACACGTGTGACACGACTTGCAGTAAAGTCTGAACACATCTCTGCGACTGCATGCATGCATGCGTGCGTGGAGTTTTGTGTCTTTGCTACTACAAAAACATCAGGTGAGGCAGTGTTTGCTACTACAGATAATGGTCTGTACCTACTAAAAATGCATGGAGATAAAGTATTCCACAGGGTCATGAAATTCTGTATCGTGTATAAGTTTCTAAAAGCCGAGGCAGAAAGGGGACCTGGAGAGAAAAAGGTGTAACCCTGGCTGAAATGTCAAGGGAATAAGCAGACTATCATAGATGAATCTATAAATACCATTTCTCAGAACACCAACAACCAACACTATAAGAAGTAATGCAGGTTTTAAAACATACAATTAACTTTACCAGTATGATGTGGTCTCAACAGTAGATTGTACAACAGTTAAGTTTCTCACAAATAATAAGTGCCAATATCAGGTCTTAGCTAACAGACCTGTCTTGTGTAATCTCACGGTGCAACATCTGCAAAATGTTTTGTGACAATGTATGCCATGACAACTGGAACTAAACTCACCACCCCAGTACTGACACCTACTGCAAAACACCAAAAGAAATATTGTTAGACCATATCCTCTACACTCTTCCAACTGCCTCCCTGCATGCCTGCCTCCTCCCCCCCCCCCCCCCCCCCCCCCCCCCCCCCACCCCGACAACAAACAACAATATTTACACACCTTTGCCCATTAAATCCAA
>Ga0123355_10006240_pt1 | contig 17608 bp, 12 predicted proteins | sample TergutEmb28metaG_3_FD_89872 | JGI IMG/M metagenome (GOLD analysis project Ga0123355, IMG submission 89872) | Embiratermes neotenicus P1 segment gut microbial communities from Petit-Saut dam, French Guiana - Emb289 P1 | ecosystem: Host-associated > Arthropoda: Insects > Digestive system > Gut ...
CAAGCGCATCGAGCGCATCTTGATCCAACGTTTTTAACAAATGGATTTCCAAAGCCGGCCCAATGAAAACCGACGCAGACAACAGTTTTTCTTTCCGCTGATCTTCCCATTTTTCGCTCCAGCCATTTATACTGTCAAAAAAATCTTTTAGCTTGGGAAGCAGGCTCATATCTCCGCCGGTAAATTCCATTATCATATTCCACCACGCTTTCGCAAGCCTCAAGCATTCTTCGCTTTCGGGTGCTATACCGTTTTTTTGAAGCTGCGACACCTTGTTAACCAAGCGATTGAATTTTTTCGCAAAAGCCGTACGGTTTTGTTTGTCAAAGCGGCTAGATACATTGTCCAGCAAATCATTGTCCATATGCTTAATGAACCGATAGTTCTCATTCTTCAATTGCAAGCTTACGACAATGTCGGCGTATTTCTTAAAATCCACCGACTGCATTTGCAAAACTTCCGCTTTTAACGCTTCGATTGCTTTTAGGGATTCTGCTAAAGCCTTCATTTTTTTGCGGAGTTCGGTTGCTTGTTCTGTAAGCGCGTCAGCTACATCGGCGGGGGTATCAAGAGAAACCAGGCGATTTTTTATATCGTGAAGGGAAAAGCCCAAATATTTCATTGACAATACTTGGTGCAGTTTAACCATATCCTTGTTGGTATATAGCCTGAAGCCGCCTTCGCTTTCGGATGACGGCGAAAGCAAGCCTTCCTTGTCGTAATATTGCAGGGTGCGGACAGTAATTCCCATTTTCTTTGCGATCTCGCCTACGGTCATATATCCTTGCGGTATTGCCCTGTTTTTTTCCATGCGCATTACCTCCTGACAATATTATAGGCCATTACGTTACGTCACAGTCAAGACTGTTTTGAATAATTTTTTATATAGCAAAAGAAAGTCATAAAAATAGAGGAAAGAACCTCATAAGCAGAAAATGCAAATTATTATCCAAATCAGTGATATAATCATCTCCGACGGACCGCTGGTGCGACAAGGACAAAATTAAAAACAACCGGATAAAGGTAACCGCCGAGGGCTGTCTTGATGACAGTCCTCGGCTTTATGATGCGTTTTTTCATAAATCTATGGTGGTTATGGTGATAGCTTTGCATAGCGGATAGGAGTATGATGTAGGTAATAAAACACTCGAAAGGGGCGAATCTATCATGAAAAACAGGAATTGGATTCGGCGCGGGCTTGCATTTTTTATGACATTGGCTCTGCTGGCAAGCAGTGCACTTCCCGCATCGGCGGCGCAGACCGGCAGCCAAAACGCACTGGCGGGAGTCAACATCAGCATTACCGACACCACGACCCCCGCAACCATGTTCGGGTTCAAAGGCAAGGGCGGATTCAGAACATGGAACCGAATGGGAGCGGCCGTCTACCGCCACGGAGCGACTATATTGTTTGAAAGATAGAACCCAATGCCCGGCCAAAAGACAGAAATGCCATCCAAAACGATGGTGTTTCTTTTTGTTTAGTCTGCGAAAACCAAGAAAACAGTAAAACCTTGCCTATAAGCCTTCATTCCAGTATAATGTAAATGACAAACTCACAGGAGGACGCCCATGCCCACGCTGAACTGGATTGGCAAGGATAAAGTAATCAACCACCACCAAGACGTGCCTTATCGCGTTTTGGAGAGCCGCTATGCCTACAGCGAGGCAGACAGCGGCAACATGATTATCAAAGGTGACAACCTCCACGCGCTGAAATCCTTGCTGCCACAGTATGAGGGGCGCGTTAAGTGCATTTACATAGACCCGCCGTATAACACCGGCAACGAGGGCTGGGTATATAATGACAACGTAAACGACCCGAAAATCAAAAAGTGGCTTGGCGAGGTTGTTGGGCGTGAGGGTGAGGACTTGAGCCGCCATGACAAGTGGTTGTGCATGATGTACCCGCGGTTGAAGCTGTTGCAGCGGCTACTGGCGGAGGATGGCGTGATATTTATTAGCATTGACGATAATGAACAATCGAATCTTCGCCTTATTTGTGATGAGATTTTTGGAAGCAGAAACTTTGCTGCAAATATTGTTTGGAAGAAAAAGACGAATGGTAATAATATGGGGCACATCCCGCCCGTTCATGATTTCATTCTTGTATATGCGAAAAACAATGAGAAATTGGTACTGCCGGGTGTGCCTCAATCTGCTGAATATATTAATGCAAAATATGCGAATCCTGACAATCATCCTAATGGGCTGTGGACAACTATGGACTTATCTGCGAACCACAAAGGCCCATATTTTGAAGTTGAAAACCCGCTAACTGGTGAAAGATACCTTCCGCCAAAAGGAAGATATTGGGTTTTTAATGAAGAAGAAGTAAAAACCAGAATCGTAGATGGAAGAATTATTTTTGGTAAGTCGGGCAATTCACGTCCAGTGCAACGAGTTTTTCTTAAAGACAGAACCACGACTAATAAGCCCGAAACATGGTTCGATACACAAGGATATAATTCGGACGGAATGACCACCCTGGCAAACATATTAGGCGGAAAAGTATTAGACCATCCAAAACCTCCAAGTTTATTAGAGTACATTTTGACATTTGCGGCAGATAAAAATGCTATCATCCTCGATTCTTTTGCCGGTTCCGGTACGACCGCTCATGCTGTGCTGAACATGAACAAATCCGATGGTGGCAACCGCAAGTTTATCCTTGTGGAGATGATGGATTACGCCGAAACCATAACTGCTGAGCGCGTAAGGCGCGTGATTGACGGTTACGCCGACGTCGAAGGCACAGGCGGCGGGTTCAGCTTTTATGAGCTCGGCGAGCCGCTTATGTTCGCGGACGGCAACCTCAACGAAGCCGTAGACACACAGAAAATTCGTGATTATGTCTGGTATATGGAAACAAAGCTGCCCGCGCAAGCGCCCGATTCAGAAAACCCGTATTGTCTTGGTGAAAAAAGCGGCACGGCGTATTATTTCCACTATGAAAAAGATAGTGTAACTACGCTAGATATGACATTTTTGCAGACAATCGCCAATGCCGAACGGTATATCATCTACGCCGATCAATGTACGCTTCCCAATGAAACATTATCGCAATATGGCATTGTATTCAAGAAAATCCCGCGCGATATCTCGCGGCTGTAAACCCGTCGAATTCGACCACTTTAACGGAGGAAAGCGCAATGGCAAAAGTCACAAAAGCAACAATTGAAGCTAAAGGCGTCGAAATCGCTGTGCAAACGAATACTATCGGGCAAGATTATTTTTGCCTGACTGATATTGCGCGTTTCAAAAACACGCTTGAACCTGCAACCGTAGTCAATAACTGGATGCGCCTGCACAACACGGTTGAATATTTGGGATTATGGGAAACACTGAACAACCCAAATTTTAAACCTATCGAATTCGATAGGTTTATGCGCGAAGCAGGCACGAATGCTTTTACGTTATCCCCCAAAAGATGGGTTGAAAAAACCGGCGCGATTGGCATTATTTCAAAATCAGGCAGATACGGCGGTACATACGCGCACAGCGATATTGCGCTGAAATTTGCCGCGTGGCTATCGGTTGAACTTGAACTCTACATAATCAAGGACTACCAACGCCTGAAAAACGATGAAGGCCATAGACAGCAGCTTGAATGGAGCGCCAAGCGTGAACTGTCGAAAGTCAATTATAGAATCCACACGGATGCGATAAAAGCATATCTAATCCCTGAAACGCTGTCACCACAGCAAATCAACTTCACCTATGCAAGTGAAGCAGACATGCTTAACGTCGCGCTTTTCAACATGACCGCAAAGCAATGGCGGGAGCAAAATCCAGACCTAACCGGAAATATCCGCGATTACGCCGACATCTACCAGCTTATTGTGCTGGTCAATATCGAAAGCATGAACGCCGAGCTGATAAAGCGTAATTTGCCGCAGAGTGAGCGGTTGATTTATCTCCGCAAAATGGTGAGAGAGCAAATGACCTCGCTCATGAACAGCGCGTCTGTCCACAGATTGAGCGAAACGTTGAATCTGCACACCATCGCATTGCCGGAAAAGAACACAGACGAGACGGAGGCGTAAGGCGCTAATGGAACTCAAAAAATATCAGCAATCCGTAATCGACGACTTATCACGCTTCCTTACCCTGCTCGGCGAAACCAGCGATATATCTGAGTCATACCGCACGTTTTGGGCGGAGAAGAAAGTTGCGGTCGGCGTTGGCGGATTGCAAGCATATAGAAATATCCTGCCGCAAGTGCCGAATGTTTGCCTGAAAGTTCCCACCGGCGGCGGCAAGACATTTATCGCTGCCTGCGCCATCAAGCCGATATTCGACAGCCTGCCACATGCCAAAACTAAAGCGGTTGTCTGGCTCGTGCCGTCCGACGCCATTTTGGAGCAGACGACAAAGACCCTGTCCAATCCGCACCATCCCTACAGGCAACGGATTAACACGGATTTCAGCCACAGGGTTGAAGTTTACTCTAAAAGCGAACTTTTGAATGGGCAGAATTTCAATCCCACCGTTATAAATGAGCAGTTATCAGTGTTCGTATTGTCTTATGATTCATTCCGAACAAGCAAAAAGGAAGGCCGCAAAGCGTATCAGGAGAATGGCAACCTCGCGGAGTTTTCAAAACATTTCGGTGACCCATCCATCTTGCTGGCCGACACCGATGAAACCGCATTGATTCAAGTGATACGCGCCTTAAATCCAATCGTCATCGTGGATGAGAGCCATCACGCAACCACGCCGCTCAGCAAGGAGATGCTTACAAACTTCAACCCCGGCTTTGTACTGGATTTGACGGCCACGCCCAAAAAGGAAAGCAATATTATTTCTTATGTTGACGCGCTCCAACTGAAAAAGGAAAACATGGTTAAGCTGCCGGTTATAGTTTATAATCGCCGCACACAGTCCGATGTTTTTGCCGACGCAAAAATCGTCCGCGACAAATTAGAATCGCAGGCGAGGCTGGACGAGAAGAAAACAGGGCGATATATCCGCCCGATTGTCCTGCTGCAAGCAGAACCGAAAGGCAACGATACGACCACATTTGATAAGGTCAAAAAGATTCTCTTGAGTTTGGACATACCCGAAAACCAAATCGCGATAAAAATATCGGATTATAAAAACGAACTTCGCGGCGTTGATTTGCTGTCGAAAGATTGCCAAATCCGCTATATCATCACTATTAACGCGCTCAAAGAAGGTTGGGACTGCCCCTTTGCTTATGTGCTTGCTACTATAGCGAATCGCACCTCTGTTGTTGATGTGGAGCAGATATTGGGGCGCATATTGCGGTTGCCATATGCAAGAAGAAGCGACAGCGATGTATTGAATATCTCTTATGTCATAACATCCTCCAACGATTTCCATAACACACTGAACCGCGTTATCGCAGGACTAAATAATGCCGGATTTAGCGAAAAAGATTACCGTGTGGGAACAGTGGAAGAACCTATTGTCATGCTGGAGCAACCCACCGTGACACAAATGCCTATTCTAGAGCCGGAGGTTGACGATATAGACGATGTTTCTGCGGATATTGATGCAATTAAGGCGCGGATAGCAAAAGCGGCAAAGAGTGAGGATTCTCAAGTGGACGCTCCCGCTGATGATATGTTCAAGCAGGCAATCGAGCAGGCGGCGCAGTATGAGGAGGCCGCTGAAAAAAGCGGCAATCTTGATTACGACGCCGCACCGTCCGAATTGAGAGGTCATATGAGTATGATTACACTGGCAAAAGAATTTGAGGAAGAAGCGCGTCAACTTAGGCTGCCACAGTTTGTTGTGCCACAAAATCTGCCGTCATTTTTGTCGGATGCAAAAACAATACTCCTGACAAAAGAAGCGCTAACGGAAGGCTTTTCTCTGCGCGGCAAAGACACGGAGATAGATTTTTCCACGATTGACGCAGAAATCGCGCGCGTCGATATTGACGAAGGAACTGAAACAACTCCAAAAGCATGGAAGCTGAAAGGCGTCAATAATCAATATTTTCGGGAATGGTTCAATTCTCTGCCATCTGAAAAGCGCATTGAGCAATGCAAGAGCATGATGTTGAATCAATTATCTAAAAATAATGCCGTTAACGATAAGGATTTATCCGATTATATCCGGCGCGTGATTGAAATCCTCTCGCCCGAACAGCTTGAGGATTTGCAGCAGACACCGTATGTTTATCTCACAAAAATCAAGAAGAAAATTGAAGCGTTAATTTTAGCGCACACCGAAAAAACGTTTGACCTTTGGATTGAACAGGGAAAAATAACCTGTGAATCAGGTTATGCGTTCAAAAGCACAATATCGCCGCTTAAATATACATCTGCATTTCCAAAATCGCTGTACACCTCGGAAGAAGATATGAACGAGCTGGAGAAAGCCGTGGTATGGGAGCTGGCGAACATGGAGAATATTCGCTGGTGGCACAGGAATATTTCGCGGACAGGCTTCAACATCAACGGCTATGAAAACGCCTACCCGGATATTATCGCAATGACGCATAGCGGCAAGGTTTTGATGGTTGAGCCAAAAGGTGACCACTTAGAGAATACCGAATCTCGAAACAAGGTCAAAGTCGGGCGTGTTTGGCAGAACGAGTCCAACAAAGGCGGTGACAAGTACCGCTACTATATGGTGTTCCGCAATAAGGATTTGAAAGTTGACGGTGCTGTGAAGTTCGAGAGGTTTTTGGAGATTGTGCGAGGGTTGTAGGCTTATAAAACGTGATAGAATAAAGGTGGTTTTATGGAATTTGGTCATAACAAAGCATGGGAATTAATTGGTGCATGGTTCAATAGAGCATCTGTTTGGCAACAGGATTTGTTTTATCAACTATGGAATGGCGCCAATGACGAACAGGCTTTATTTAATCGTGCCATAAAATTGATTGAATATGAACATGGATTTAGCTCTTTTAAGGTCACACCTCACACGGAATTACCCGAGAAAAATGACTTGTTCGCAGGTGAATCTGCTAATATTTTTCTTCAGAGTCTTTCTGAAGTGCGCGGGGTAGGCGCCATACTTGCGACTCAACCCTTAAATTTTTGCAGGCAACTAACAGTTGTATATGGCGAAAATGGTTGCGGCAAATCATCTTATGTAAAGATATTGAAAAGTGCAGGAAATCCAGAGTCTAAAGTTTCTATTCTTGGAAATATATTTGAGAAGAAGAACGTTCAGCCTCAAGCTGCAATTACCTTTGATTATGACGGGAACACTCATGCATATAATTGGACATTAAATTCTTCTCAAGCCTATCCAATCCAAATATATGACACTGCAACTGCTAAGCAATTCGTTGAAAAAGAAAATGAAATACTATATGAACCCAAAATTCTATCATTGATAACTCGTATGACCGAACTGTATGTTAAAATAAATGACCATTATGATACTAAAGAATCACTTAAAAGGGCCGAATTAAAATCCCCACCAGAAGAATTATCGGCGACAATGTGTGTAAAAGAATACAATAATTTATCGAGTGAAGATGGGATAATTAGCTTTCAAAGCAATAATTCGTGGAGTCCTGAAAAATTTGCAGAATTGGAATTGCTGAAAAGAAGCTTACAAGAAACCAATCCTCAAAAAAAGGTAGATTCATTAGTTGCCCATAAAAAAATCGTGATTCAACACCAAAATAGGCTTGCTCTATTATTTCAAACGTTTTCTGATAGCTCATGCAGTGAATATATTGATAAGCGTAAAAAGCAGATAGAAACAAAGAAATTAGCAGATGAATACATTATGCGAATGCATAATATGTCTATACTTTCAGGATTTGGGCAAGAATTATGGAAATCATTATGGGAAGCCGCAAAAAACTATTCGGCTCAAGCCTATCCTGATAACACTTTCCCTGCAATTGATGATGCTCGGTGTCTTCTCTGCCAGCAACCGCTGGACAGAGAAACCAGCTCAAGATTAGAAAGTTTCCATGAAGTCGCATCATCGAATCTGATCAATGAAATGGAAAATGCTAAAAAAGAGTTTGAGGCCGCAGTAGGAAAAGTACAACAATTACGTTACAACGAATTAAACATTGATAAAATTCGCTCGGAATTTGTTGCAAGTACAATTCCCGACGAGATTCAAAATGTTTATTGCGAGTTTTACACCGCTTTAGCAAATAGAGCGCAATGGTTGCTTGATTTAGGACTTATCGCCGATCAGGATAATACGTTGCCAGCAATACCTGAGATGAGTAAAGTCTCTTTAACAATCAAAGCTATTACCGATAAATTAGATTCTGAAGTTTCTATCTATTCTAAAATTGATACAAATAGGCCAGAACAAGAAGGTAAAATGCTTCATCTCCAAGCTGAGCAATGGATTGATAGTAATAAAAATAATTTCGCAATAAAGATTGCAATAATGAAATATGAAAAAATACGAAGAAGATGCAAAACTAATACCTTGACCACATTAAAAAAGGAATTAACTGAGCTGCTAATTACAGACGTTTATATTGCACGGTTCCAAGAAGAAATGGGGAAATTAGATATTAACAACCGAATTCGCGTGGAGCTAGTTTCTCGTGGTGCAAAACAAGGGCGAGCTTACCATCAAGTATCTTTAAAAGGAGTTGTAGCAGAGGGGAATATTAAGAGTGCAGGCGACATATTGAGTGAGGGTGAATTTCGCGTCGTGTCATTGGCAGCGTTCCTTGCTGATCTTTCATCTTGGGAGAAAATTCAGCCTTTTGTTTTCGACGATCCAATCACATCGCTCGATTGTAAGTATGAGAGCAAAGTAGCTGAAAGACTTGTGCAATTATCCTTAGAGCGTCAAGTTATTGTTTTTACACATCGTCTTACGTTCGCGAATTTATTAGAACACAGCATAAAACAGGTCAATGATACTTTAACAGATAAAAATTACTCGCAACAAGCAAGTGTTACATTTATAGAATTACGAAATTCACCGTTAGGACAGCCAATGGAACCAAGCTTCAAAGTCGGAAAGCTTGATAGAGAAGCAAATAACATGAAATGCCGCGATCTTGCTCAGCTTCGTAAATTATGGGAGAGCGAAAATTATACTCTATACGAAGAAAGCCTACGATCTTTGTGTTCTCGAATTAGAATTCTTATTGAGAGTGGAATAGAAACCAATTTGTTGTCTGGAGTTGTAACACGATATGGGCATAATATCTCTACTCAGAAATTGCGTTATTTGCATTGCGTGAATAAAGATGATATTGGCTTATTTGAAGAATTTATGACAAGGTATTCATTCCATGCTCATTCTCAACCACTAGAAAAGCCGATTAGTTTACCAGATTTAGCAGATGTTGAAAAGGACTTAAAAAGGCTAATTGAATGGGTTAAGAATTTTGAAAAGCGAAAAAACAGCGGTAAAAGCTGATTGTCAAGTCATATTTTCTCATACAGCTTTTTAAGTTGGAATTCGGAAATCTGTCCCTTCTCCGCCTGCTCTTTGTAGCCCTGCGCCAGGGCAACCAGACGGTTCCATTCGTCGACGCCGATGTTCCCTCTGTGCTTGCGCGTTTTCAGGCGGGAGTAAACTTTCTTGTACTCGGCCTGAATCAATGAGCCCTCTGTTTTCTGCGCCTCCTTGCGATGGGCGCCAACCTTGCGACAGGTGCGCTCTGTTTCACCGGGGGCGATGTTGTTGCAGTAGCGCGCGTCATATCCATCCGTAAGCAGAAAGAACCGCCCACAATTGTGGCAACGACGCGGGGCGTTACCGTTTATCAGCCCACGGAAAAAATCCACATGCAAGAACGCGCCGATGGATTCAAACGCCATGCGCTCCGCGATGATGTATTCCTTTTCATTTTTGGGATTCGGCATTGTAGTGTATTCCACCCAGGCCTTGCGGCTCTGCAGGAACTGAAAGCCCGGACTCGGCGGCAGTGACTTTGCGATTTCCTGCTGCATAGGTATGTTGCTGAAAAAATCATATAGGCCAACAGCATAGTGTTCTTTGTGCCGGCGCTTTAGTTTTTCGTAGTAAAAATCAAGCAGGATAGCGATATAAGTGCGGAAGGATATGCTCTCCTCATAGATTGCCAGAAGCGCTCTAAAAAACCCTGCCAACATCGCCGCTTCCACGCTCTGCTTATCGCAAAACCGCATAAATACTTCCGGTTCGTTTTGGAATATGTGCGTGAACAACCTCCTGCCGAACTCTCTGTCGATCCGCAGTGTGCGGTACAATGGAAACTCATAAACGATATCAAGGACCCCGTCTAGGCTGCGCTGCAAAGCGCCGGCAAGAACGGCGTCCTTTTTTGTGTTTGGATTAAACAACTCATGCTCCACTACTTTGAAAAGCTCAAGGTTTTTCTCGTGCAGAGCAATCAATACGTCGTTGCTTACGTTCAGCACATCGGTGGAAATCTGTCCCAGCGGCAGAACCGTACCATCTATGCCGACCGAGTCTGCAAAGAACTGCACTGTAAACTCCGAAATATTGTTTTGCTGTTCATCCAGCGTCTTTACTCCCTGAATCATAACCGCTCCTGTTCCCGATGGAAAAATGGAAAGAACCCAACCATCAGCCAATCTATTGACACATTTGCATTGTAACCGATATACTACAATTAGTCAATCGGGATTGACAATAAACAGGAGGGCATGAATGCAAAACCTGAAAATAATTTGTATGGACAGTGTGCAAACAGAGCAGGTCAAATGGCTTTGGCGTCCATACATACCGCTCGGCAAGATTACCATTGTCCAAGGCGACCCGGGCGAAGGCAAGACTACATTTGTGCTTGCGCTGGTGGCGGCGCTGACAAAAGGACTGCCGCCGCCGGAGATGACAGAGGCACTACCGCCAATCAATGTGATTTACCAGACAGCGGAGGACGGTCTGGCCGATACAATCAAGCCGAGGCTGGAATCACTCGGCGCGGACTGTTCCCGTGTTCTGGTAATAGACGAATCCGACCGCGAACTGACCATGCGCGACAAACGGTTGGAGCAGGCGATAAAAAAGACAGACGCCAAGTTGCTCGTCCTTGACCCTATCCAGGCATACCTCGGCGGCAGCGTGGATATGTACCGCGCAAATGAAGTGCGGCCTGTCATAAAACAAATCGGTCTGATGGCGGAGCGGACAAGCTGTGCGGTGATTATGATTGGACACATCAACAAAGCACAGGGACAAAAATCTTCATACAGAGGACTCGGCTCAATCGACTTCCGAGCGGCAGCGCGTAGTGTTCTTGTCGTCGGTCGTTCTAATAAGGATGACCCGTCAATCAGAATCGCCGCGCACGACAAGAGCAGCCTTGTTTCTGAAGGCCGCTCCATTGTGTTCGAACTCAGTGATGAGCAGGGATTTGTTTGGCGCGGTTACTGTGACGCTACGGTTGACGATGTACTTTCCGGCTCCTGTGGTACGCAGACAAAGACCGCGCAGATGGAATCTGTATTGCGCGAGATGTTGGCAGGCGGCTCCGTCGCAAGCGATGAGATTATCAGCAGGGCAAAAGAAATGGGCGTCTCGGAGCGCACGGTTAAAATCGCAAAGCAGAACCTCGGCGTAAAATCGACTAAGATTGGCGATAAGTGGTTTGCGGCTTTGGACGCCAAATGAAGTCCAAGAGGGCAAGGGGGTAACGAACTAAAGACATTGCCTCCTTGCCTTCTTACCACAGCGACCGCGTGTGTCGCCCCAATTTCGCCGCGTGTGGCGTTTTGGGGGCGGGTCAGGCATCCGTACACCATTGACCCTTTATCCCAGCCGTTAGGGGCGTTTGTGGCCGAGTGCGAAAAAGGCTGCAACTATGCGGATTCGGCGGTTTGGCAGGGTCGAAAAGGAAGCAGGTTAAAGGCGGGTGGTCGCAAGCGCCCTTCCCGCCGGAAACATCGCCCCGCAATGCGGGTCGCGGAACAAAACCTAGGTACACCTAAAATGGCCTGCCGTCACATCACAGGTGGTCATCGTAGCCCCAAAATACAGAAACACGCCATAACAAAGCAATTCGCGCGGGTTCACCCTGCGGGTGTCTCATAAGCACTAATCGAAAAACTGGAGGATTTGAATGCCAATTGAAAAGAAAGCCAGAATACCAATCTGGTTCTATCCAAGCACCATAACCATGATAGACAATATGTACCCGCAAAATGATTTTAGGAGTCGTTCCGAGTTCCTAGAAAAAGCGGCGCAGTTTTATTGCGGGTATCTTTCGGCGGATGAAGCTGTTAATTTCTTGCCTCGCGCACTTACCTCTGCCATATCTGGAACCGTACAGTCAAGCGAAAATCGGATATCTCGCCTGCTGTTCAAGCTGGCCGTGGAGATGAGTATGATGATGAACGTGGTAGCCGCGGGCGCGGATGTGGATGATATACACCTCGCCCGTCTGCGTGGAAAGTGTGTTGAGGACGTCAAAAGGTCTATAGGCGCTATCAACTTTGATGAAGTCATGCGCTTCCAGCGCGGTGAGTAGGAGGATGTATTTGAAACCTGAACCCATGATGATTCTCGATTTGGTGAACAAGCCAAATCAATATGATATTATTGATTATTTCCCCGACAGTTCTTTTGAAACTGCCAAAAACAGAATTGTAAAGACGCGGCGGCAGGAAGTCGACGGGCGCACGTTTCTGGTCTGCTCAATTTTTGAGCGGGGAGCGCCGCAGACAGCAGACGAAAAGCTGCGCGCGCTTGTGGAGCGGGAGGCTGAAAAAGATTGCCGCAATACGCTTTGAGCGGTAGACTTGTGCGCCGGTTTAGGGTATGATATACCCATACCCTTTATCCGGTTTGGCAATCGAAAAGGAGGTAGCAATGATACGGCCAAACCAAAAAATCACCGCTTTATACTGCCGTCTCTCTTCCGAGGACGACGCTAACGGAGATTCCAACAGCATCCAGCACCAGAAAGAATTTCTGGAGAGGTACGCTACGGAAAACGGCTTTGAGAACCAAAGATTCTTTGTAGACGACGGTTACAGTGGGGTCAGCTTCAACCGGCCAGCGTTCCAAGAGATGCTGAGAGAAGCGGAAAACGGTAATATCGGAACGATTATAACCAAAGACTTGTCCCGCCTCGGCAGAAATTATCTTGAGGTCGGCACCTACATCGAACTCCGGTTCCCGCAGATGGGCGTGCGCTACATCGCGCCAAACGACCGGGTGGATACCAAGTACAGTGAGAACGAAATGATGGTTTTCGTCAACCTGTTCAACGAATGGCACCCGCGGGAAACCAGCAAGAAGGTCAGGCATGTGGCAAGGATGCGCGCAGAGCGCGGGGAGCGAGTCGCCTCAAGGCCGCCATACGGCTACCACAAGGACGATAACGACAGCAAGAAAATCGTTCCCGATGAAGAAGCGGCACAGGTAGTCAAGCGGATTTTCAATCTCTGTGCCGGCGGTATGGGGCCCACGCGAATTGCAAAGCTGCTCGAGGAAGAACAGGTGCTAAGCCCTACTGTGTACGCATGGCGGAAGTTCGGTCTGAACCACATAGGCGCCGATACGGACAGGCCATATTATTGGCACACCGCAACCGTAATCCACATACTGGAGAATACTGACTATCTCGGGCATACAATCAACAACCGCTACACCACGCCATCGTATAAGGACAAGCGGCAAATGGTGCGACCGGAATCGGAGTGGCTGCGATTTTATGACACCCATGAGCCGCTGGTTTCGCAGGAGGTCTGGGATATCGTGCAGGGTAGCAGGCAGCGGAAAAAGCGATTAACGCGGATGGATGGTCAAAATTATTTATCCGGCCTGATCGTCTGCGCCGACTGCGGCAGGGCCATGCTGGTACATCGGACACGCAAGATGAAAGCCAGTCAGTACAACTTTATGTGCGGAAACTACAAGAACAAAGGGAAACAATCCTGCCCTAGCGGACACTACATTAAGCAGGGTCAGCTAGAGGCAATCATCCTTGAGGATTTACGCCGCACACTTTGGTTCGCGGCGTCGAGGGAGCGGGAATTCGCTGAGATTATCAACCGCAAGAACAGTGCGGAAACCAACCGTGAAATCAGAAAGCGCAGGCTGGAGTTGGATACCATGCGCCGCAGGGATACTGAACTGACCTTGATTTTCAAACGTCTTTATGAAGATAATGTGTTTAATCGTATCCCCGACGAGCAGTTCCGAATCCTCTCCACAGGCTACACGGAAGAACAGCGCGGTCTCAGTGAGCGAATCCCAAAGACCGAGGTGGAGATCGAGCGGCTGGAGGCTCTCGTGACAAACGTGGCCAGGTTCATTGAGAGGGCGAAATGCTATACCGAAATCAACGAACTGACGCCGGAACTGCTGCGGACGTTTATCAGCAAGGTGGTTGTGCATGAGCGCGCAGAAAAGCATTCCAGAACGGCGGAGCAGAAGGTTGAGATTCACTACAACCATGTCGGCGCGATGGAGTACGGAGAATATTTAGAAATGGAAGATTCAGCTTAACGATTCATGCGACAAGTAAAGCAAATACTAGAGTAATCGTGAAGTTGTCCTTATAGCATTAGCAGCGGGTCGCTGACTCGGAGACAAAATTAAGCGCAGCCGGATAAAGGGATACGCCGGCGGTTGCCTGTTAAGGCAGCCTACGGCAGCTTTCGCCCATTGACAATTTGTGTTTTTCTGTCATAATAATACTATAAAGGGCGCTAATTCATACACCGGCAAACCGCCAGGCCCAAGGCGGTTTTTCTTTTGTTTATTATGATATCGCCGAGGTTAACTATGAACAACTATTTCGGTTAGAATTTAAAATCCATCGCGCGAAGTACGATACCATAATTGTTATTTCATTGCTAATTAAAATGGAGGGATTGACTTGTCGTTGAAGGAGCAGATCGAACCGCTTTTGGAGCGGGTCGAAAAACCTGCCCGCTATATAGGCGGGGAACTGGGCAGCATAGTAAAACCGACGGATAACATCCGCGCGCGGTTTGCTTTTTGTTTTCCCGACCTGTACGAAATCGGCATGTCACACCTTGGCATGAAAATCCTCTACGCTCTCTTAAACGCCAGAGAGGATATCTGGTGCGAGCGGGTTTTCGCTCCCGCTGCCGATATGGAATCGCAAATGCGGGCATCTGGCGTTCCCCTCTATGGGCTGGAAAGCCTTGACCCCCTGACAGATTTCGACATAATCGGCTTTTCGCTCCAGTATGAACTTTGTTATACCAGCATGCTCAATATGCTGGATCTGGCCGGGCTGCCGATCAAAAGCAGTGGGAGAACCGGGCTTTCTCCAATAGTCATAGCTGGCGGCCCCTGCGCCTGCAACCCCGAGCCGTTGGCAGAGTTTGTCGATCTCTTTGTTCTGGGAGAGGGAGAAGAAGTAATCTTGGAGCTGGTCGACCTTTACATCCACGCCAAGGATAACAACTGGAGCAAGGATCAGTTTTTGCGCCATGCCGCGCAAATAGAAGGAATCTACGTCCCTTCCTTATATGACGTACAATACGGCGATGACGGCGCCGTTATCTCCATTACCCCAAAAGATGGAGCGCCTCCCACGGTGAGAAAGCGCATTGTGAAAAACTTGGATCAGGCGTTCTTTCCGGGAAACTTTGTTATCCCATTCATTGATATTGTACACGACCGCTCAATCCTCGAGGTGCAGCGGGGATGCATACGCGGCTGCCGATTTTGTCAGGCGGGTTTTTTGTATCGCCCCATAAGGGATAAGTCACCCGAAACCCTCAACCGCGACGCCAAAAATCTTGCGGAAACCTCCGGCTACGATGAGATTTCGCTGTCCTCTCTTTCCACCAGCGATTACGCCGGACTGGAGGAGCTTCTTGAGAAAATGCTACCTTGGACAAAGGAGGATAAGATCAACATCTCCCTGCCCTCCCTGCGGCTGGATAACTGCTCGGAAAAGCTTCTTGAGCAAATCGCCTCCGTGCGCAAAAGCGGTCTGACTTTCGCTCCCGAAGCGGGCACTCAGCGCTTGCGTGACGCTATCAATAAAAACCTAACCGAAGAAGAAATACTCACCGCCTGCCGCTCGGCTTTTTCCAGCGGATACGACGCGGTCAAGCTTTACTTTATGATCGGGCTGCCCACCGAAATGCTCGAGGATATCGAAGGGATCGCACACCTGGCTCAAAAAATCGTGGACGCTTACTATCAAATGCCCAATAAGCCCAAAGGTAAAGGAGTACATGTTACGCTTAGTGCTTCCTGCTTTGTCCCCAAGCCTTTCACCCCCTTTGAATTTGAGCCGCAGGATACCGCCGCCCAGTTTAAGGAAAAGCAAAAACATCTGATATCAAGTCTGCGGAGCAAAAGGGTTTCCGTCAAATATCACGACGGAACCACCAGCGTACTGGAAGCGGTTCTAGCCCGCGGAGACCGCAGGCTTGGCCCCGTAGTTGAGGAGGCTTGGAGATTGGGCAGTCGTCTGGACGGTTGGGGCGAGCATTTTTCCATGCAGAGATGGGAGAATGCTTTCGAAAAGCAGGGGATAAACCTCGCGTTCTACGCTCACCGCCACAGGAGCTACGATGAAATTTCGCCCTGGTCGCATTTGGATTTCGGCGTTGAAAGGGATTTTTTTATTGCTGAAAACAAACGAGCGTACTCCGGTAAAACCACCCCGGGCTGCCGGGACGCCTGTTCCAGCTGCGGCGCCGCGAATTTCTATGGGGAAGGGGAGAAAATCGCGCCATGCAAGACCTGATAATTCCCGCGCGGATCATTTACTCAAAATTGGAGCGCGCGCGCTACATTTCCCACTTAGATACCATGCGCACGCTTACCCGGGCCTTGCGCCGCTCCGGGTTGCCCCTGTGGTATACGCAGGGATTTAACCCGCACCTTTACCTGACATTTCTGCTCCCGCTGGCTCTCGGCGTGGAAAGCCTGTGCGAGATTGTAGACCTGCGCCTGACCGAAAACCTGGACTGGAATACTCTCAAGCAGCGGATAAGCGATCACCTGCCTCCCGGCTTTGAAATAAAAAGCGCAGGCGCGCCTATATTGCCCGCGACGGCGATTGCTTGGGCCGAATACGAGCTTGAGCTTGTATTTCCGGCAAGCGAGTGCGCGGCAATGACGCTGGCCATGAAAAATCTGTTTGAGCAACCGGCTATTATGGCTCGCAAAAAAACAAAAAAAGGGGAGCAGACTATAGATATCCGTCCCCATGCAGCCCTGCTTGATATTTTCACAACGGAAAACAGCTTATGCTGCAACGTGCGACTTGCGGCGGGAACTTCCCTGAACATAGCCCCAAAAACTCTACTGGAAGCTTTTTCCACATTTGCCATGCAGCCTGAGGCCGTCAGAGTCATGCGCACAAAGGTTTTGGACGGAGATCTGAAAAATTTCAATTGACATTTTTCTCTTGCAATCCAGAATTTGTTGTGGTAAAATGACAGAGTATGCGAAGAACCGGGAACTTTTTCGGTTGCATGAAAAACGGGACAGTCCTCTGCCGCCGACGGCATGAATGTCCGCAAAAAGGAGGAAGCATAATATGAATGCTTTAAAACTTATCGCCCAGGACTGTCTCAAAAGCGAAGTCCCGGCTGTTACCGTCGGCAATACCGTGCGCGTGCATGTGCGCATCAAAGAAGGCGAGCGGGAAAGAATCCAAATGTTTGAGGGCACAGTTATCGCCAAACAACACGGCGGTATCTCCGAAACATTTACCGTGCGCCGGGTGGCTCAC
>Ga0123355_10006242_pt1 | contig 17607 bp, 19 predicted proteins | sample TergutEmb28metaG_3_FD_89872 | JGI IMG/M metagenome (GOLD analysis project Ga0123355, IMG submission 89872) | Embiratermes neotenicus P1 segment gut microbial communities from Petit-Saut dam, French Guiana - Emb289 P1 | ecosystem: Host-associated > Arthropoda: Insects > Digestive system > Gut ...
AGATTTAGACATCTTTTTTGTAGGGTCTGAGAGAGACTTTATCCTAGCGCCGCTTTTAGGAATATATGCCTCAGGCACGGTGAAGATGTCGCCATAAATGTTGTTAAAACGTATGGCAATATCCCTCGAAAGCTCAAGATGCTGCTTTTGGTCTTCCCCAACTGGCACTAGGTCTGTGCCAAAAAGCAAAATATCTGCCGCCTGCAAAACTGGGTAGCTAAACAAACCTACATTTATATTCGCCTCGTTTTTGGCGGATTTGTCTTTAAACTGGGTCATCCTACTAAGCTCACCCATATAGCTATAACAAGACAAAAGCCAAGACAAATAGGGGTGTTGCGGGTTGTGAGATTGTATATAAAGGGTGTTTTTTTCAGGGTCAAGGCCGCAGGCTATATACAATGCCAAAAGGTTGCGGCTGGCCTCTCTCAAGGCCGCAGGCTCTTGCCTAACGGTAATGGCGTGAAGGTCTACAATACAATAAAGGCAATCAAACTCATCCTGTAGGCTTTGCCAATGCTTGACAGCTCCAAGATAATTGCCAAGATGAGGCACACCTGTAGGCTGCATCCCCGAAAAAATGGTTTTTTTAGCTGTCATTTTAAAAGGCCTCCTTCTTTAATAATCTTCGCAAATATTATAACACATAAATGTGGAAAAATCAAGAACAAATAAAAGCCCTTGCATTATGGCAAGAGCTTTGTGTGCCTGCCCCAAAACCTCTAACGTAACCCTGACCCTATACCCATAATATTATTTTGAAAAAATTTTACATTTTGAGAATAATGAGGAGGGGTTAGGGGCAATACTAAGAGCGGAGGTGTTACAAATAATGTCAAATAGACCAAACACAAAAAAAGTAACGCAAAAAAACAAAGGCCTTAATGTGGCACTTTATAGTGCTATTGGCGGCCTATTGGTGCTGGCTGTGATTATAGGCTATGCCAATCTTTTTAACAACGAAGACATGGACACATACCCGTCCAATGTGTCAAACATCTTTGACGAAAACGAAGATGCAGCAATGGTAAGCGGCACCACAGATGACCCTTTGGCAAATTTGCCAAACATACCATCTAGGCAGCCACAACAGCCTACGCCTGTGCCAAACCAAGGTGGGCAGCCATTAAACCAGCCTACCCCAAATGGAGACGGCCCAACACAACCTCAAGCTCCACCAGAGGCAGCGGTAGAGACACCAGCAGAAGACCCGCCGCAAGGCCAACCGCAACAGCAAGAAGCACACCATGAAGATATCTATGATATTTTCGGCTATGACATAGGGCCACACTTTACCCAGTTTACCGAAAATGACGATATGCATTGGCCTCTTTTAGGGGAGATCTTGCTAGATTTTTCTATGGATAGGCATATCTTTGACCCGACCCTAGACCAATGGCGAGTTAACGACAGCATCTCTATAGCTGCAAACAGCGGAGATATAGTTAGGGCGGCGGCCGACGGCATTGTTAGAGATACTTTTGAATCCCCCCAGTTTGGACAGGTAGTCGTTCTATACCACGGTAACGGTTGGAGCACTACATACAGGCAGCTGAGCCCAGAAAACATGGTCTCGGTGGGCGATGTAGTAAACCGTGGTCAAATAATCGGCAATGTAGGCTCTCCTTCTATGTTTGGGGCTGCCAAGGGGTATCACATTAGCTTTAATGTTCAAAACGACAACACAGCCATAAACCCCCATCACATCCTTTCAGCTTCAAACAACTAAAGATAAAATAAAAGAGCCTGCGGTTTGGGTTCTTTTGTTTTTTGTGATTATACACCTGCTACCATCCCCAATTCACGTCATTCCGATTTGCTTTACAAAGTAGAGCAAATTAACCGTCATCCCCAATCAAGTTGGGGATGACGTTGTGAGATTCTTCAAAATAGCAAATCGGAATGATGTTTCCCCAACTTGATTAGGAGCCTCCCTATACTAATTGCTTACTAGGCTGTACGTTATGCTAGTGAGATCCCGTGTCAAGCACGGGATGACGATGGCGGGATGGTGATTTACTACAAGTCTAATCAGGGATAAGTTAAACCCCACACCTCAAGATTATGTATGGGCTTGAGGTGTGGGGTTTTTGTTTGCTATCATAAGCTGTGTCTTTTGCCTCAACCCTAGCTGGCATCCTGTCTCATCATCCTGTGCTAACATCATCCCGATTCGCCCATCTGCCCTGTAGGGAATGGATTTATCCATTCCGAATAATTGGGATGGTACCTACTAATCCTTCAGCTAGGCTATGCGGAGTGGATAAATCCACTCCCTACAAGGGTAGATTGGGATGATGCGTTGCGGGCTTGATGCGGGGAGAAGTGTAGGGTGGCGAGATATGGCTAAAAAGTTGGTACTGGTATCTCGAAAATCTCTGCTTCGGGAGGTTGGGGGGGTGAAGAATTTTCGGAGATGCCCAAAATCTTTTTGTAGAGATCTGGCGAGGTGGTGATGGCTACGTGGTTTATGTGGCTGTTTTTTGCTTTTATATCGCTTTTTATGGCGTCTTTTAGCCTAGTGAGGTCTTTTGTCTCCATATCTGCCACAAGGTCAAGGCCTATTATGATGGAGTTGCCATAAATGTGGATGGATGTATTTGCGACCTCTTCATAGCTGTTTAGATATTCACTTAAATCTTTTTCTGAAAGCTCACTTTGCTCTGCTTTGGTTTCATATTCTTGTATATAGCCATCAGAGCCTCCATCAGCTGAGCCGCAGGCAGAAGCACCTAGCAAAATCAAAGCTAAAATAACAAAAAAATCCCTCATGTTTTTATCCCCTTTCGTTTCTTTGTTTGGAGTAGATAAAATCCATCCATAACGTCATCCTATTCCTTTGGGTTGCCTGCTGTCTTAATTAGCTATTAGTGAGCAAGCGATGTTAGGGAGATCCCAAATCAAGTTTGAGACATGCCATTCTAATTTACCGTCTTAGAAAACTCTACCCTTCGTCATTATCGTCATCCCGTGCTTGACACGGGATCTAATTGGAGAAGGGCAGTCTTAGTTGGGTGTCCACTATCATACATAGATCCCGTGTCAAGCACGGGATGACGACACTGGGGTTCGTTTTGCTACAAGCCTGCAATGACGAGCTTAAGTGATTGGCAAATCAAAATGACATGAGTTTGGGATGACGGGTTTGGACGCAATTATCCCCTTTCGTTTCTTTACTTATTTGTATATGCGGTTTAGCAAATTTGGTGAAGCGATGTTTTGTACCTTTACTTAGTATCTCAAAAAAGCTTTGAAATTATGAGGGGTATGTGCTATAATATAAGGCAGATTTGAAAATTAACTTTTGAAAGGATAAATTAGGTGAGATAAATGCAATTAGGATTAGTTGGATTGCCAAACTGTGGCAAAAGCACGTTATTTGGAGCTTTAACTGGCGTAAAATCAGGCTCGGCGGCTCATGCCTTTTCTACAACCGACAAAAGCGTAGGCATTGTAGCTGTGGCGGATGAAAGGCTTGTAGAGCTACAAAAAATGTATGATGCTAAGAAGCTTGTAAACACAACCATAGAGTTTGTAGATATACCAAGCCTTGTAAAGGGTAGCGGAGACGGGGCTGGCCTTGGCAACAAGTTTTTATCTCATATACGTGAGGTAGATGGCATTGTGCAGGTTGTACGTTGCTTTGAAGATGAAAATGTAATGCATGTAGACGGCGACCTTGACCCAGCTAGAGATATGGAGACTATCGACCTAGAGCTTATCTTTGCGGATATGGAGCAGGTTGCAAAGCGTATTGAAAAGGTGAAAAAAGAGGCAAAATCAGCAAAGGGGGCAGCTGCTAAAGATGAGATAGCCCTGCTTGAGCGTGTGCTTGCTGGCTTGGAAGATGAAAAGCCCGTTTGGTCTTTGCCTTTTACGCCTGATGAGGCGGCGGCTTTGGCACACTATGGTTTGCTAACCTTTAAAACCATGATATATGTTGCAAATGTGGGTGAGGATGATTATGCAGGTGCTGATAGCCACCCTCATGTATTAGCTATGAAAAAATATCTAGCTAACAAATACCCAGGGGAAGAGAGAGAAGTTTTTGTGGTATCTGCCCAGATGGAAGAAGAGCTTATAGGTATGGATGAAGAAGAAAAAACGGAGTTTTTAGCCATGATAGGGGCTACCAAATCAGCCACGCCTAAGCTTACAAATGCGGCATACTCATCCCTTGGGCTTATGTCTTTTTTAACAGCAGGGCCAAAAGAGGTGCGTGGCTGGACAATTAAAAAAGGCACACCTGCTAAGAAAGCGGGCGGCAAAATCCACTCTGATATAGAGCGTGGGTTTATTAGGGCTGAGGTTGTAAACTTTGACGTGTTGATGGAAAAGGGCAGCTATAACGCTTGTAAAGACGCAGGCGTGCTTCGCCTTGAGGGTAAGGATTATATTATCCAAGAGGGTGATATTGTGGAGTTTAGATTTAATGTGTAGGGAAGAGATGGGCGAAGAAAAAGAGGTTTTTCACAAGGTGTTTTTGTATAGGCTAAACGCCGCTGTGTCTTTTTTGCTAAGCTTTATAACCTTGCAAATGTTTGTGGGTACGTGGCTTAGTAGGAGTGAGGTGCCTACATATGCCCTTGTTGTGAGCGGGGCTATGTTTGTGGTGGCTTTGGCTTATGTTGTTTTTGCCGTTAACGCTATGCTAACGAGGATTATAGTATATGAAAATGGGCTTGAGCAAAAATCCTTGTTTAGGTCTATTTTGATGCCTACAAATAAAATCAAAAGAGTTAGTATTTTGAGAAAAGATATGCGAAAATTAAAAATAACCATATATTTAACGGATGAAAAGAATGTTGTGATAGATGCCATAAGGTATAAAGACAGCCAGCCTCTTGTGGATTTTTGTGCGGAGCTTAAGGGTTGATTTTTTACACCCCCTGTCATCCCGTGCTTGACACGGGATCTAATTGGAGAAGGGCAGTCCTAGTTGGGTGTCTACTATCATACATAGATCCCGTGTCAAGCACGGGATGACCCCGCATCGGAGTGCGGGGCAGGCTGGGGGTGTTAAACACGGAACACGTCATTCCGATTTAACCCTGTAGGGAATGGATTCATCCATTCCGTTATTGGATATGTACCTTTTTATCCTTAAACAAGGCAATGCGGAACGCATAAATGCGTTCCCTACAGTGGTAAAAATTCCAAATTAGATTGACGTGAGTATGGGATGGCGGTAGGGAGCGAATTGGAATGGTGCAAGCTCAGGATGATGACATATCAATTAGGGTTAAACACGAAAGAGGGGTTTCTTGCCACAAACTCTTCGAGGCTGTTATAGCCGCCATTTTGCATAGCGTATGACACTTCTCTTGTTACATATGTAATATGCCACGGCTCTCCTGGAAAGCCTGTGATGCGGCTGTTTTCGTAGGTATATCTGATGATAAATCCGAAGGCATACACATTATCTACAAGCCAAAGGGCTGCGGGGCTTGTTGCCACTTCATAAGGCATATCAAGCAAGCCTAAAGGCCCGCCCAAATCTATAGCACGCCCTGTGTGATGCTCGCTATGGCCTGGCCTTGCTATGGTGCCTAGATGACCATTGCGTTCATACAAATTGCGTTGAGTGTAAATTGATCTATAGGCAGACGCCACCCACAAATTGTGCCCATGGGTTGCTGCATATGCTTGAAGCTTATTAAAAGCACTTACAGCTTGGGGTGTTGCTTGAAAATTACTGTTGCCAATTGTTTCTAACTGGTAAGGCACAAAGTCATAATCTAGCCTATTAAAAGGGTTTACCAGCAAAGGGTGGGCAGCAGATATGGTGTGTGGATTATAAAAAAACTCTCTATTTAAACCAGCATTAATCTTCCATACAATATATTCATAGCTTAAATGTGGGTTTTTATAGCTAAACTCTATGTATTGGTCTAGTTTTGATTCTATAAAAAAATCAAATTGAATAAAGGGGTTCGCCTCATAATCCATGTTGTGCACCCCCTCAAAAGCTAGGGGTATGTGGGTGTATTCTTGCATATTTATGACCTGACCTGGAGGATTATCCTCAAAATGACTGCCACAAGCAGCGGTTGCAAACAAAGTGATAGCAACTATTGTTAGTGATTTAAAAATTTTCTTAAGCATTATTAAACTCCTTGCTTTTTGTCAAATGTATGTGTCTTAATATTATAACGTATTTCGACAAAGTTTTGTTCCCTTTGATGCAAAATTGTAAAATGAGTGGACAAATAGCACCCACAACGTCATTGAGGACTTGTTGCGAAATTAACTCCTAGTCGTCATCCTGAGCTTGACTCAGGATCTAATTAGAGAAGGGCAGTCCTAATTAGGGTATGTACAAACCCACATAGATTCTGAGTCAAGCTCAGGATGACGACTAGGAAAATGGTAGGGCTATAATGGTAGGGCTATAATGGTAGGGCTATATAATAATAATTTTGCAACAAGTCTATTGCGGACTTGATCCGCAATCCCCTTCCCTCCCGAATTATCCCGACTAGGAGGGGGATTGCGGATCAAGTTCGCAATGACGAGTGGGAGCTATCAGTGCAATATGCCCACTCCCTTGTAAAATATCAGCTTGACATCCTGTGGAAAAACCCTTATAATTGAAGAGTTATACTATAAAATATTCTAGGGACAAAAGTCTCCTAGTGAGGAGGTGCCAATTATTGAACCTATTGTCTTAACGGCTATTGTAGGTGCAGCTGCTTTGTTAATTGGCCTCTTCCTGGGCTTTATATATCGCAAAAAAATTGCCGAAAACCTTTTAGGAGCTGCCGAAAAACAGGCAGAAAACATTAAAGAGGAAGCCCATAGAGAGGCCGCTGCAAAGAAAAAAGAGCTGCTGCTTGAAGCTAAAGAGCAAAGCTTAAAAACTAAAAATGAAATTGAAAAAGAAGTAAAAGAAAGACGCACCGAGGTGCAACGTCAAGAAAAACGCCTTATCCAAAAAGAAGAGAGCTTAGATAAAAAAGCCCTCTCTTACGAAAGAAAAGAAGAACAACTGCAAAAAAAGCTTGAAGATATTGACGTAAAAACCCAGCAGGCTGAAGATATTGTTGCACAAAAGCAGCAAGAGCTTGAGCGAGTGTCTGGCTTAACTGTAGAGCAGGCTAAGGATTATCTTTTATCTACAATCGAAAGCGAAGTTAAAGTAGAGGCTGCCAAAATGATAAAAGAGGCAGAGGCTAACGCAAAGCTTGAGGCAGACAAAAAAGCTAAAGAGATTTTAGCTGTTGCGGTGCAAAGGTGTGCTGTAGACCATGTAACCGAGTCTAGCGTGTCTGTTGTGCAGCTGCCAAATGATGAGATGAAAGGCCGCATCATCGGGCGTGAAGGCCGCAACATACGCACATTAGAGTCTCTAACGGGTATTGACCTTATTATAGACGACACGCCAGAAGCTGTTATTTTATCAGGTTTTGACCCAGTTAGGCGTGAGATTGCAAAAATAGTCCTTGAAAAGCTAGTTGCAGATGGTCGTGTGCACCCAGCCCGCATTGAAGAAATGGTAGAAAAAGCTAAAAAAGAGGTTGAAGGCATTATACGTGAAGAGGGTGAATCTGCAACCCTTGAAACGGGCGTTCACGGCATCCACCCAGACCTTGTAAGGCTTTTAGGTAAGATGAAATATCGCACAAGCTATGGTCAAAATGTGCTACGCCACTCTATAGAGGTTTCTCACCTTGCAGGTATGATGGCGGCAGAGCTTGGCCTTGACATTACCCTTGCAAAGCGAGCGGGTCTTTTGCATGATATAGGCAAAGCCATCGACCATGAGCAAGAAGGCAGCCATGTAGAGCTTGGTGCTGCATTGCTACGCAAACACCGTGAAAACGAGGTTGTTATAAACTCTTGTGAGTCTCACCATGGTGATGTAGAGGCAACCAGCATTATTGCGGTGCTTGTAGCTGCGGCGGATGCTATATCTGCAGCTAGACCAGGTGCAAGGCGAGAGACGCTAGAATCCTACATCAAACGCTTGCAAAAGCTTGAAGAGATTGCAAACTCCTTTGACGGGGTTGAGCGTACATTTGCTATACAAGCAGGGCGTGAGCTTCGCCTTATTGTTGTGCCTGAGGTTGTTGACGACAGCGGCATGACGCTACTAGCCCGTGAAGTTGCAAAGAAAATTGAAACCGAAATGGAATATCCAGGTAACATCAAGATAAATTTAATCAGAGAAACAAGAGCAGTAGAATACGCAAAATAAGCATATGCCAGAGGTGGAGATATTTCTTACCTCTGGCATTTTACTAGGGAGCGTCGACACTCCCTAATGATAAGGAGCAGAAACATGCTTATATGGAGAAGATGGGGCATTTTGGTGCCTGCTATATGGCTTGGCTTGTTTGTGGTTTTCCACATTGCCCTAACCCCAAACTTTTTGGTCTTTTGGATAGGTGTTTTCGCCTCCCCTGTTGCTTTATGGTTTTTGGGTAGAAGGCTAAACCGTGATAAAGAAAAGGGCGACAAGCATGAGTTTTTCTTTGTGCCTTTTGAATATTGGGGCATTGTGGCTTTAGCCCTACATTTATGGTGGGTTTTTAGTGGTGTTTTCTAGCAAGGAGAAATCTAATGACAAGAGAATTTATAATGACCAAAACTTTTGATAAGTTGTGGAGTAGCTTGGCTTTAAATGACGAGGATTTAAGACAACTCCAAAATATGTTATTGAAAAATCCCCTTATTGGTGATATAATCCAAGGGACGGGAGGAGCAAGAAAAATAAGGTCTGCACTCCCACACACAGGTAAAAGTGGTGGAATAAGAATAATATATTTTGACATGATACATTTGGGTAAACTACTTTTAATCTTGTGCTATCCAAAGAGTAAGCAAGATGACTTGAGTCAAGAGCAGAAAAGTCAAATTAGAGCAGCAATAGAAGCATTGAAAGAGGTGTGATATATGGAAAAGGAATTGTTTGATGATTTGATGCAGTCTTTAAACGAAGGGCTGGAATATGTAAAAGGCAATGAAGCCAAAGGTCGCTCTTCCGTTATATCTGTATCTAACGAAGAGATAGAGCGTAGTAAGGTTTTTTATCAAAAATTTGAAACACTACCCGAAACAAGCAAACAAAAGGCTATGGAGTATGTTGATGAGTTATTGCAAGCAACTAGCGGTTAGCCGCTGTATAAGCACGCCAGTGATACAATTGTGGTTGCTGGTGTGCTTTTGTTTTGATATAGACATAGGCAAAGGGGAAGGAAAATGAACATTAAAATGATTGTGATGGATCTTGACGGCACCCTTTTGCGTTCTGATAAAACTATTTCTGAATATACTATACAAGCCCTTAAAAAATGTCAAGCTCGAGGCGTTAAAATCGGCATTGCAACTGCACGCACAAATGTGATTAGTCAAAAATATGTGGATATGATGGATGCAGATTTTCATATATACCATGGCGGTGCTACAGGCGAGGCTGCTGGAGAAGTTTTATATAATAAGATGCTTGATAAGCACGCAGCGTCGAAGGTTATAGATACTCTCATACCTCTTAGTGAATTGCTAACCTGCGAGGCGGCTTGCGGATATTTTTATAATGAGCATCATAACCATGTGGATCGGCTCGAAAGTAACGGATTAAGAGCTATTCAAACCAACTTTTCCACGTGGAGCAATATTGACGTTTTCAAGATAAGTGCCAAAATATCAAAAGAAGATGCTTGCAAGATTGTGGATGGCATTGATGATGTGGAAGCCATCCCATTTCATGGCGAGTTAGAGGTACGCTTCGCCCATAAAGATGCCACAAAGCTAAAAGCTTTAGAGGCGGTGGCTGGCCACTACAATATAAGCCTTGCAAGTATAGCCGCCTTTGGAGATGACTATAATGACGTAGAGATGCTTGCAGCTTGCGGTTACGGCGTGGCCATGGCAAACGGCATAGACCTTGCAAAAGATGCAGCTAAGTTTGTAACCTTTGCGACTAATGATGAAGATGGGGTTGCCAAATGGCTTGAGGAGAATGTTGGATGAAGAATATTAAGCTAGTAACCTGTGTTATGATACAAAACCCACAATCTGGCCAGGTGCTTGTGCAAAACCGCAAACGCAAATATTTGGGCTGGTGCTTTCCAGGTGGGCATGTTGAGAGTGGCGAAAGCATTTATGATTGTGCTGTGAGAGAGGTTAAAGAAGAAACTGGGCTTGATGCACACAACCTTAAATATTGCGGCATTGTTCATTGGTGTGATAAAGATACAGATGAGAGATATTGCTGCCATATGTATTTTGCGAAGGATTTTGGCGGGGAGCTTATAGCTGAAAATGAAGAGGGAGACCACTTTTGGTTGCCTATAGATCAGCTGTTTGCCACCCCTAAAGAAAGGTTTTCATCAGAGCATTATTGCCTTTCTCCATTGTTTCATGAAAGAGGCAAATATGGCGAGGTTTTTATTTTGCATAGTGATGATGGCAAGAAGGTTTGGAAGGTGGAGTATAGGTAGAGCATCCCTATCGTCATCCCCAACTCACGTCATTCCGATTTGCACTCACATCGTCATTGCGGGCTTGACCCGCAATCCCCTTCCTTCCTGAAGGGTTCGGTTGTGAGATAACCAATAGTCGAAATAGTGTTATGAAGGCGGGGGATTGCGGGTCAAGCCCGCAATGACGGTCTTAAGCAATCGGCAAACCGAAATGACGTGTCCTGAGCTTGACTCAGGATCTATGTGTTACAGTGGACACCCAACTAAGCCTGCCCTTCTCTAATTAGATCCTGAGTCAAGCTCAGGATGACGAGTAAGGGAGGGCGAGGAGTGTTTCGCTGCAAGTCCATTGAGTGCGGGATATCAACGCAATTTACCTGCTACTAAAACAGAAATGAGGATTTGATAAATGACTTTATTTGAAGCGGTTATATTAGGCATTATACAAGGGTTGACGGAGTTCATCCCCGTTTCATCCAGCGGGCATTTGGCCCTTGGGCAGATATTGTTTGGGTTAGAGCAAGATGGGCTGCTTTTTGAAATGGTGGTGCATATAGGCACGCTCATCCCCGTGGTGATAATCTTTTGGAAGGATATTTGGGCTATCATCCGCCGCCCCTTTCAAAAGATGACGCTACTGCTCATCATAGGCACCATACCTGTTGTCATTGTTGGCTTGTTGCTTGAAGATATTGTAGGTAACGCCTTTACAAGCTTGATGTGGCTTGCTGTGGGCTTTGTTATAACTGGCGTAACGCTGATGTTTGCTGACCGCATACGCAACAACAAAAAGAAATCTGAAGATATAACCATATTGGATGCAGCCATTGTGGGCATTGCCCAGGCAATCGCTATCTTCCCAGGTATATCACGTTCAGGCTCAACTGTTATGGCGGCTTTGGGCCGTGGCATTGAGAGGGAGGCGGCTGCAAAGTTTTCTTTCCTACTCTCCATACCTGTTGTGCTTGGGGCTACTGTTTTGCAAGTTGTGCATCTCATTCGTGATGATGGGCATATATACGCAACGAATGTGGATTTTTGGCCGCTGGCACTTGCTTTTGTGGCGGCTATGCTTTCGGGCTACTTAGCAATCAAGCTGATGCTTATGGCTATCAAAAAGGCTAAGCTTCGTTATTTTGCTTATTATGTGTTGATATTGGCTGTAGCTATAGTGGTTGGCATGGTGATTTTTAATTAGGGCGTGTTCACGCTATAAACCCATGCAGATTTGCGAGATTGATTTTTCGTCAGTTTCATGAGATGCTGACGAAGTGTGCCCTAAAGGCACATGAGGAAGTATCGAGTCCAGCGGCTTGCCTTTGGCAAGCTGACCGAAGGTCATTTTCGCAAAGCGAAAACGCAAGGAATGGCGGAAACATCATCCGCAAAGATGTGTGGGTGTTAGTGCGAATACGCCCTGAAGGAGATTAAAATGGCACATACAAATGATAAAACCCAAAGATGCGAAATTTGGGATGTTTTAAATGAAGATAGCACCCCTAGGGGCTATACAAAAGAAAGAGGCACGCTGGTTGAAGGTGAGTATCACCTAGTTGTCCGCTCGTGGATTGTGCAAGCTAATGGGGATTTTTTAGTGTCTAAGCGAAGCGGCAGCAAGCCTTGGCCCCTGCTGTGGGAAACACCAGGCGGGGCAGCCCTTGCTGGGGAAGAGAGCCTAACAGCGGCCATTCGTGAGGTTTATGAAGAAATCGGCGTTGCCCTAGACCCTAAAAACGCCCATTTTTTCAAGCGTCAATCTAAACCCCGCCCCAACAGCACCAGCGGTGGTGCTGTATTTGATGATTGGATATTCTACCAAAACGTTAAACTTTACGACACCTATTTAGACTTTAGCGAGGTGTGCGATATAATGTATGCTAGCGAAGATAAAATAAAAGAAATGATAGCTGAGAAAAAGTTTCTAAGTTATGAGTTTTGCCCACATCTTGATGGGATATTTGAGTTTGTGAAAACAAAAAGATGATGTAGATATTAAGCTGCATCATCTTAGAGTGTAGGCAAAGTATCAAAAATGATAACCCCTCTTGATTGTCATTGTGGACTCACGTCATTCTAATTTGCCGATTGCTCCAGTTCGCTATTAGACTTGTTGCGAAATCAATACTTCTCGCTACCACACCGCACTCTCCCCACTCGTCATCCTGAGCTTGACTCAGGATCTAATTGGAGAAGTGCAGGCTTAATTAAGGCATACACTATCACACATAGATCCTGAGTCAAGCTCAGGATGACGAGTGGGGAAATAGTATGGCTTATCTATAATAATTTCGTAACAAGTCTATTGTGGGTCAAGCTCATGAGACAATGCAGCGTTATGGCTACATTGTCTTTTTTGTTAGTTTGTGGTTACAAGGCGAAATGTATATATTGCAGATGAGCCAATATCGCTCCAACGCATGGTTATCATAAAGATATAGTCGCCCCCGCTGTTTATTATCACTCCCTCGGGGTGATCAAAAACCTCATAGCTGTTAAAAGCATCGTCTGATGGCTGACCATTTAGCAAAAAGTAGGTAGGCCAGCGTATATGGGACGTATAGGAGGGGGCAAGGTCTTGATCAAGCTCAAATAGCAGATAGCCATAAGGTGCATCAAGGTATACCGTCGCCTCTTCAAATTGAGATAAAGGCAGCTGCAAAGGGTGGGGAGAATCCTCCATAATGCAAACATCATCTTGACACCAGCTGGTTGTTAGCCTGATGGCTGTGGTTGTTTGGAGGGATTCATCCTCCCCTAAAAGAGTAACTAAAACATTTGGAGGGTTGATACTTGGAGGGTCATAATTTGCCGTTTGACCGCAGGATGCCAAGGGCAACAAAAGCATAAGTACGCACAAATTAAGAAGTAATAGCTTTTTCCAAGGCCTTTTTCCATTCATCACGTTTACCTACCTTTATTTTCACTAAATTGCCGCAAGCTGTGTCGATTATAATGGCTTTCATAAGCAAGCCCATTTTGCCGTCTCTTATGGATTTGATGTCTTCAAAAGGGATGGAGATGACGCCGTTTTTGCTTACCATTTTATTATACACAGCGGCGGTTAACCTGCCCTCTATGCCAGACCCTTTTAAAGTAGCAGGGAAGATGAGCAAACGCTTGTTGGTAAGGTACACAAAAGCATCCCACCCTGGAGACATTGTTTTGTCAACAAGGGAATATAGGGCATTATCAACACATTCCAAAACCCTAACCTCGCTTTGAGGGTTTGCCAAATCACTATCGCATATTTCGCATCGGTCTACATTTTTATTTTCAAAGATGCAAATTGGGCATTCCATATTTTATCTCCTTTCCCCTAGTCGTCATCCCGTGCTTGACACGGGATCTATGTATGATAGTGCATGCCCAACTAGGATTGCCCTTCTCCAATTAGATCCTGAGTCAAGCTCAGGATGACCCCGTATCGGAGTACGGGGCAGACTGGGAGTGGCTCGGACATTTATCTAAAATGTAAAGTTATCAGGGTCGGCACTAGCTCTTGTATTGGTGTTTAAGCCATCAATAGCCACCATATCCTCTTCGCTAAGCTTAAAGTCAAAAATATCAAAGTTTTCTTTAATACGCTCAGGCTTGGTAGATTTGGGGATGAGGGAGATACCTTGGTCTATATGCCAGCGAAGCACCACTTGGGCAGCTGTTTTGCCATATTTCTCGCCTATTTGGGCTAAAATTGGGTTTGCAAGCACATTTTCAACCTGCTTTGCCCCGCCAAGAGGGCAATAAGCCGTAACCACAATGCCTTGCTTTTTGCAAAACTTTTTAAGTGGCTTTTGCGACATTTGTGGGTTAAGCTCAAATTGGTTAACAGCTGGGGTTAGCGACCATACCTTTGCAATATCATCCATGTGATGCTCGTGAAAGTTGCTAACGCCTATGGCTTTCACTTTATCCCCTTGGGTTTTAAAGATTTTTTCAAGGGCAAGCCAAGCGTCTACATATTTTGTAGGCACAGGCCAATGCACTAGGTAAAGGTCTATATAGTCTGTATCAAGCTTGCGAAGGCTTTCTTCAAAGGCTTCTTGTGGGTTGCCCGTTCGCATTACCTCATTCCACAGCTTTGTTGTTAAGAAGATTTCTTCACGAGGGATGCCGCTGTCTTTGATAGCACGCCCTACGGACTCCTCATTACGGTATATTGCCGCTGTGTCAATATGGCGATAGCCTATCTCTAAAGCGGTGCGTACGCTGTTGTATGTTTTGTCTCCATCAGGTATTAAAAACACCCCAAGGCCGATTGCGGGCATTTTTGCCCCTGTGTTAAGCTCTAAATATTTCATGTTGTTTCCCCCTATTTTTTATTCATTTTACCCCCACCGTCATCCTGAGCTTGACTCAGGATCTAATTGGAGAAGGGCATATCCCTAATTAAGGTATGCACTATCCCACATAGATCCCGTGTCAAGCACGGGACACGTCATTCCGATTTGCCTCTTCAAAGACAAGTCGCCTTCGTCATTGCGGACTTGTTTCGCTTAAAACCAAGCTCAACCTACGGATCCGCAATCTCAATATACTTATCGCTTTAAAATAAGCAATTGCAAGTAAGGGAGATTGCGGATCAAGTCCGCAATGACGATCGAAGGTATCCTAAAAATGTCAAATCGGAATGACGTGAGCTCAGGATGACGGTAGAGTGGGTTGGATGTTTTTCAATTTCGCTACAAGTTTAATTACGCTAAAGAATTAATCTACCAAAGCTGGGTTAAAGCACTCTTGCCACGGTAAGCCCCAAATGTTTAGGGCATCCATAAACGGGTCTGGGTCAAGCTCTTCTACGTTAAACACCCCTGGCTGCATCCATTTGCCCTGCAACATAAGCATTGCTCCTATCATAGCAGGCACGCCTGTGGTGTATGAGATAGCTTGTGAGCCCACCTCTTTATAACATTCTTGATGGTCGCAAATGTTGTAGAGGTAGTAGTTTTTAGGCTCGCCATCTTTGCCGATACCTTGAAAGATGTTGCCGATGTTGGTTTTGCCTTTTGTGCGTGGGCCTAGGCTTGCTGGGTCAGGCAAAACAGCCTTTAAAAACTCCAGCGGGATGATTTGTTGACCTTTAAAGTCGATTGGCACAATAGATGTCATCCCTACGTTTTCAAGCACACGCAGGTGGGTAAGGTATTTCTCCCCAAAGGTCATAAAAAAGCGGATGCGTTTTAGACCTTTAATGTTTTTAGCGAGAGACTCTAGCTCCTCATGGTAAAGCAAATACATATCTTTATCGCCAATTTCTTTAAAGTTGTATTTACGCTTTATCTCTAGCGGCTCGGTTTCAATCCACTCACCATTTTCCCAATAGCGGCCTTTTGAGGTTATCTCTCTAATGTTTATTTCAGGGTTAAAGTTGGTTGCAAAGGGGTAGCCGTGGTCGCCGCCGTTGGCGTCTAAAATGTCGATTTGGTGGATTTCGTTAAAGTGGTGCTTTTGAGCATAGGCGGAGAAAACGCCTGTAACACCTGGGTCAAAGCCACAGCCCAGCAGAGCCATTAAACCAGCCTCTTTAAACTTTTCTTGATATGCCCATTGCCAGCTATATTCAAACTTTGCCGTGTCTTTTGGCTCATAATTGGCTGTGTCAAGGTAGTGAACCCCCGTTGCCAAGCAAGCATTCATAATGGTTAAATCTTGATAAGGCAAGGCAAGATTTATCACCATAAAGGGCTTGTAGCTGTTTATAAGCTCTATTAGCTCAGGCACGCTATCAGCATCAACTTGAGCTGTTTCGATTTTAACTTTGTGGCCGTTTGGCTGACCTCTTAATTTTTCTGCAAGCTCATCACATCTAGCTTTTGTGCGGCTGGCTATCATAATCTCGCTAAAGATATCGCTGTTTTGTACGCATTTATGGGCTGTTACCCCAGCTACGCCTCCAGCACCTATTATTAAAACTCTTCCCATTTATTTATTCTCCTCTCGAAAGTAATTAGCATAAAAGCTGTAAAGATATTGTACCAAAGGAGGCTTGTGGCGTCAAGAAAAATAAATTACTTACCTTACGCTAGAATATCTTGACTAATTATAACTAATTTGTTATAATGATATCACCTAGAAGGAGGCGTAAAATGTTTGAGGTTCATTTTTATGAAGACAATCAAGGGAAACAGCCAATAAAAGAGCTTTTGATAGAGCTGAGAGACAAATCACACAATAGCAAAGACGCTAGAATACAATATCAAAAGATATTATCTTACATTCGCTCGCTAGAAGAATATGGAACCAGAGTAGGTGAGCCTATAATGAAACATATTGAAGGGGATATATGGGAGCTAAGACCTGTATCTCATCGAATATTTTTCTTTTATTGGCAAGATAATAAATTCATACTTTTACACCACTTTGTAAAAAAGACTAACAAAACGCCTCTAAAGGAGATTAAAAAAGCAAGGCAGAATATGAATGATTTTATAGAGAGGAAGCGTGCTTATGAAAACTAACAATTCAACAAGTTTTAGGGATTTTTATGAAGACGAAAACAATATAGCTGAAAATGAAAGAGCTAAAATAGAGTTTGAGGTAGACTTGATTGGAAAACTGATTGAAATAAGAGAGCAAAATGGCCTTACCCAAGCACAATTGGCACAAGCTGCAGGGATGAAGCAACCTGCACTGGCAAGGTTGGAAAGCTTGAGAACAACACCTCAGATTGATACGCTTTTTAAGGTTTTGACTCCTTTGGGGTACAAACTAGCAATTGTGCCTATGGAGGAGCTAGGAACAACAAAAGGGAAGGCATAAGCCTCCCCTAAGGTGTTAATTTTTCTCGCAAAATCTTTAATACTCTTTTTTCGATACGGCTTACTTGCACTTGAGAGACACCGATGTCTTTTGCTATTTGGCTTTGGGTTTTGTCTTGAAAATATCGCATAACAATAACTTGCCGCTCTCTAGCGTCTAGTTTTGTTATTACCTCTCTCAAGGCGATTTTGTCTATTAAGCCATCTTCATAGCCTGCACTGCCACCGCTGCCCAGCTTGTCTAAAAGATAAACAGGAGAGCCATCACCCTGGTGGACAACAGCGTGAAGAGACTCTACCTCGCTGCCTGCATCTAGGGCTTGCACCAGGTCTTCCAGCTCCACCTCTAGGGCGGCGGCTAGCTCCTCTATGGTGGGTGTGCGGCCTGTGGCTTGCTGCAGGTTTTGTTGCATATACTTTGCCTTCAT
>Ga0123355_10006243_pt1 | contig 17604 bp, 12 predicted proteins | sample TergutEmb28metaG_3_FD_89872 | JGI IMG/M metagenome (GOLD analysis project Ga0123355, IMG submission 89872) | Embiratermes neotenicus P1 segment gut microbial communities from Petit-Saut dam, French Guiana - Emb289 P1 | ecosystem: Host-associated > Arthropoda: Insects > Digestive system > Gut ...
ATACAAGGAGAGGCCAACATGAAAGAATACCCCCAACTACCAGACTCAGAATTTGCAGTAATGCAAGTAATCTGGGGTGAAGAACCCCCAGTTTCAAAAATAAAAATAGCCGAAGCCATAGCCCCCATACGAGGTTGGAAGCCCCAAACCGTCTACACCCTACTTACCCGCTTACAAGACAAAGGCTTCCTAACCAGCCAAAAGCAAGGCAAAGAAAGAATCTACACCCCCCTGGTAACCCGCAAGGACTATCTAAGCCAAGAAACAGGCCGGTTTGTGCGCACCTTCCACGAAAACTCGCTAACGGGGCTAATGAACGCCATGTTCTCCGGCTCACCAGATGAGAATGACCTGTCAGAGCTTGAAGAATGGCTTAACGAAAGGAAGTAATCATATGACGGATATAATGTTTAGGTTTATAGAGCAATCCTTAACAATGTCACTTGCAATTTTGCTAATGCTACTGCTTATAAAAATATTGGGCGATAAAGTACGCCCGGCAAAGAGGCATATATGCTATGTGATAGTGTTTGTGGCGTTGCTAATCCCATATCGCCCGGGCATTTTAACAGTACCGGCACTTCAAGACATACCCGTGCCGGAAGCCCAAAATGCATCAATCCCAGAAGCTTATCTCCCATATCATAACCAGGAGCGAAGTATAGACGCGGCATTTGTCCAAACCCGTGAACTTATGTATAACTGGAATCGCTTCCGTACAGGTACTGCGCCGGTTTTTGGCCGCGATGTCTACCCCGTGGCAAGTTACGCAACCATATATCATGCAGATGGCTATACATATGCAAACCGCGCCTTTTGGGATGCGGCAACTAGCCTATGGCATAGTATCACAATCCATCAGTTGTTTTTTATCATATGGGTGACGGGTGTATTAGCTCTCCTGGCGGTTTTTGCCATTAAGCACATACGTTTCGTAATAACATTAAAACGCCACAGCCTTCATATAGAAAGCGGCCCGGCTTATGAAGCTCTACGCCGTATACGCCGTTCGCTTAAGCTTGGCGGCAACATCCGCTTTATGAGTAACCCCATCATTACAGTACCGATGGTATACGGCCTACTACGCCCAATAATTGTACTACCAGAGTATGATACACACATAGACGAAAACAAACTGAGCCTATTTATACTACACGAGGCCCTACACATAAAACGTCGTGATATAGCCACAAAAGCCCTATCAACAGCGGCCCTGGCCATACACTGGTTTAATCCCCTGGTGCACTTGCTATATCGCCGCTTAAACGAAGAATGCGAGCGGGCATGCGACGAAGCGGTAATAACCTTTATGGGAACAGAAAACCGCCTAAACTACAGCCAAACCCTACTATTTGCCGCAAGGCAAAGCCATGGCCGTAAAACAGCCGCACTATCATATGCCCTAACCAGTGACGGTAAAAGAATGAAAAACCGCCTAATAAACATAATGAACAACACAACCCCAAAACGCTGGGTAATACTAACCTGCACAGCACTACTACTAATGGTTGTAATGGGCCTAAGCCTAGTAAGCTGTAGCAGTGGCGAAAGCGAACAGCCAAATGACGAAGCATACACCCAACAAGATACCGATGAAACCACCCAAACCACCGGCACATCTCAAACCGCAAGCCAGCACCCCTTCTACGGCGAGACACTAACAATCTCCGTTATATTCGATACATTTTTAAGAGATAAAGCGCGCGCATATATGAACTTAAACCCAGGCGTAACAATAGAGTTGATAAACTTTAGCGGTGATTGGGAAAGAGCACTCGAACAAACCAGAATCCAGCTTATGACGGGTGAAGCACCTGTCATGATGGACTCCGCACACGTAGACATCCATGACCCAAGCGTCACCCGGTTTTTGACGGATTGGTTCCCTATTTTAGATGCAGAACCAAGTTTTAACGAGGAAGATTTCTTTATGAATGTTTTCCATGGTTTAGCAGTTAACAATCAGCTTTTTGCATTCCCCATTGCGTTTGGAGGTCTCTTTGCGGTGGCAAATAACACGGTTCCTGGCTTAGCGGAGGCCCTGGCAATGTATGACGGGATTTCTATGAATCAGTTAATGGATTTATACAGCAGGTTTCCCCACGAAGGTACAGTTCCAATGTTTTTAGAGCACAACTTCGATACATCTATTGCGGTGTCTGATAATTTTCACCGTTTCTTCGATTTAGAAAACCGTATTGTAGATTTTAATAACCAGGGTTTTATAGATTTTATTACCCACACCCGCGAGTTAACCAGTCCACATGCAGATTTTGGTGTTCAGACTGCAAGCAATGTTGTATCGGCAGAAAATGAAGCTGTGGCCAGCCAAATGTATTATTTTCAGTTTGTACTGCCAACAACATATCAATATTTCATGGGCTTTGACGATCAGTTGCTGTTTACAAACGCAACTCCTATCGTAAACGATGACGGCAAGCTTAATGCCTATGCATGGAGGGCTTATGCATTAAACGCGCAAGCCACCCCCAAAGAGCAGGCTTTGGCCCTGGATTTTATGCAGTTTGTAGCCGGCCCGCAATCGACTAGGATGGTGTCGTCTATCCATACAAGTATATTTCCTGTAAATCGTGAGTCGCTTCGTATTGCAATGGAGGGTGAAATGCACGGGTGGGTTTATACCTTTGCGTCACAGCATGGCTGGCGGAGCGAGATGTCCTTGGAGGAAACTGTGGATTATATCGTTGCCAAGTTTAGTGCCATTGGTGATATGCCCATGGTTATGAACCATGTACCCACGCAGATATCACAGCTTGTTCACGATGCACTTTCAGATTTCAACCTGGGCCTAGTTTCAGCAGAGCAAACCGCACAGGACATACAAAACCGAGTATCTTTAATTTTAATGGAAATGGAGTAGGGGATATGCGCTGGCCCAAGCTTAAAACCCGCAACGAGCTTATTTTCCTGGGGCTAACCCTTCCCAGTATTGTGGGGCTTTTGGCCTTCTTTCTTGTGCCGTTCGTGTACTCGTTATATCTTGCTATGTTGGACAATCAAATTGGGCGTAACTTTGTGGGGATACATCATTTTCGGGTTACGGTTAATAATGCGGCCTTTAGGCTGGCTATGCGCAATACGCTTGTTTTTATGGCGTTGTGTGTGCCTATTAATATTGTAGTACCGCTTATGGTGGCTATGGGGCTTAATAAAACAGCCTTTAAAAAGGCGTTTATGTTGTTTTTTATGTTGCCGCTAGTGGTGCCGTCCGGGTCTTTGGTTTTTTTCTGGCGGGCTGTTTTTGGGCTGGGTGGGGCGTTAAACGGTATGTTTTATACTAATCAGCCTGTTAACTGGCTTAACAATGACAGTGCTATGCTGGTTATACTTGTGATTTTTATGTGGAAGAATGCCGGGTTTAATATTGTACTTTATTTGGCTGGGCTTAATCTTATACCTAAGGATTATTACGAGGTTGCGGCTATAGAGGGGGCGGGGCGGTGGCGGCAGTTTTGGGGTATTACGGTTGTGTACCTTTCGCCTACGTTTTTTATGGTGTTGCTTATGTCAATTTTGGCAACGTTTCGTTCGTTTAGGGAGATTTATTTACTGGCTGGGGCCTATCCGCACCCCAGTATTTATATGTTGCAACACTATATGAATAATATGTTTGCATCTTTAAATTACCAACGGCTTGCCGCCGCCGCTTATATCTTGGCGGCTGGGATTATTGCGGTTATGGCACTGGTGTTTTGGCTACAGAGGCGGGTGGGTGGTTATGATGGTTAGGCACACTTTCGCATTGACTTTGATACAATGCACGAAGTGCATCAAGGTCATAGTGAAAGTGTCGGCTATGGTTGCACTTTCGGTCGTGTTTCTTTTTCCTATTCTTATAGTGCTTACCAACTCATTTATGGGTGAGTTTGAGATTATCATGCGCTATACGCATCTTGCACGGCCTGGGAATATTTTTTTTGCTGAGGGGCTTGTGCATTTTGTGCGGTTTACTCTTGTGCCGGATTTTGTTACTTTGCGGCAGTATGGGGCGTTACTTTTTGGCAACCCTAGGTATTTGGCTAGGTTTTGGAATTCTGTGGCGTTGGCGTTACCTATAGTGCTTGGGCAGGCTGTTATTTCCGCGCCTGCGGCTTATGCTTTCGAGATGAGCCGGTTAAGGCGTAAGGAGATTGTTTATTTTGTTTACATAGTTGTAATGCTTATGCCTTTGCAGGTGGCACTTGTACCTAATTTTCTTATGGCGGATAGGCTGGGGCTTTTGGATTCGCGGCTTGCTATTATTTTGCCTGGGATGGTTAACCCTTTTGGGGTGTTTATTATGCGGCAGTTTTTGAGAGGACTCCCGCGAGATTATGTAGAGGCCGCGCAGGTGGATGGGGCGGGGCATCTTCGTGTGCTTTATTTTGTGGTAGTACCGCTGTTTAAGCCTGCGTTTGCCGCGCTTATGATGCTTAGTTTTGTGGATAATTGGAACTTGGTAGAGCAACCGCTGATATTTTTGCTAGTTGCACAAGAGCCGCTTTCTGTATATTTGTCACGGATGGCTATGGCTAATTTGGATATGATTTTTGCGGCTTCTTTGTTTTATTTGTTGCCCACGGTGTTGGTGTTTTTGTATGGGCAGGAGTATATGGTTGAAGGGATTCAGCTTTCAGGGATTAAGTGATGTATGGCCAATGCAATAGATAATAGGGTTATTGGAGGGAAGAGAATGAGATTTAGAGTGTTTGGGTTTATGTTGTGCATTGCAATGGTAGCTTTAATGCTCGTGCCGATACATGCATATGAGGCGGAAGTTGAAGATGAGCCGGTTGTTTTCACATTTGAGGAAGCGCGGCAAATGGTTATTGGCAGTGTGCTTGCCGTGCGGGATATAGATAATACCTTGCGTGAAATGCAAAATACACGCCGTGACCTTAACAGTTATTTGAGAAGATTGCGCGAGGCTTTGGCACATGAACGGCTGATACGAGTAGCCCGTAGAGACTTAAACGAACATGACCGCACAGTGCAAGGCTTGCGTTTACAGCAAGAGCAAGCGGTACTGTCGGCAGAACTTAACCTACACCGAACCATCGCAACCATGGCCGAAAACGAGGCGCGTATTAAAACCCTAGAAGCAGATATAGGATTTGCCCAAGACAGCGTACGCAGGACGGCCATATTGCACGAGCATGGCCTGGCCAGTGACCGCACGCTTAGTGCCGCCCGGTACGCATACACCACCCAGCAAGCGGGGCTAGAGGAGCTTTTGCGCGGGCAGTACAATATAAGGCAAAGCCTAAACGCCCTACTCGGCCAACCGCTTTATCAATACACGGTAATTGAGTTTGATGCTACTTTGCCACAGTTCCCCGCTGACCTAGACCGGCATATACAAACACTAGTACAACAATCCCCAACCATCCAAAGCCTACAAATAGAGTTAAACCGCGCACTGGATGAAAGATGGGTATACACCGGAAACACCCGCGATATAACCATATCCAACCGCGACAGGCAAAGGGCATGGGAGCCTACAAGCCCAGCCGAAGGCCCCGCGCGCGAGCCATCCGAGGAAATATTACAATTAAGATACAGGCTATCCCTGCAAGAAGCGGTAGAGCGTGCCACTATTGAACTAGACCAGGCCACGCACAACCTAGAAGCCACAATAAGACGCGGATTTAGCGATTTTAACAACCTACAAACCCAAGCAGATGCCCTATACACACAGCTAAACACTGCCATTAAGCCCTAGAGGACGCTATCACAGAGCACAGGCTAGGCCGCATAGCATCGTATCGTGTAGACTACGCTAGGCTAGCAATTCTAAGGGCCGAGCGGGATATGGAATTGTTAAGCATACAAAAATGGTTAATGGCCTTTATGCTGGGTAATCCGTCACTTTTATAACTTTCATCAGAGGGTGGGCATATGACGCACAGTAAAAAAATTATAATAAAGCTGGCGGCAATAATGGTGGGTACACTGCTATTTTTGACGTTCTTCTCCAATACGATATTTTCACTAAACCTACCCGGTGTTGTAGTAGGTTTGCCGCATTCGGGCATTGCCACGCGTACATTTAGGGCCGAAGGAGTCATAGATTTCCCCGAAAGTATGAACATACATGTAAACAACGCCGGGCGTATACACTTTGCCGTAGGGCGTGGGGATGCCGTAGCCCCCGGCGATGTGCTGTTTACGCTTCATGAGGACACAGACCTGCTACTGGAAAGATTGCAAGACGAACAAGGGCGGCTGGAGCGCATACTAATAAACCTGGCCAGTGCCGAGTCAGATTTAGCCTTTGAGCAAAGCCGACTTGCCGGAATGAGTTTAGAGGATTTCCGCCCCACGACACTACAGCCGCTGGATTTATCACGTTTCGATAGCGAAGAAAGAAGGCTGGAGGCGGAAATTGAACGAGCAGAGGCTGACTACGCCACATACCAGATATTATACGAAGCCGGAGCCATACCCCGCATAACAATGACTCAATCCGCAGACAGGATAGCAACCCTGCAAGAGAACCTACAAAGAAACGAAGAAGAAAGACAGCGCGAAATCCAAAATCACGAGCGGCTAACCTACGAAGCCGCAGACACAGACCGCCAAACCCAAGAAGGCCACGAACGCGCCTTCATATTAGAGGAACAGGCCACCCGTCACCGCATAGTGGGTCTAGGCCACACCGTGCGGCTACTTCGTATGGACGAGCAGGACGCGGTAAATACCCTGGAACGCCTATACACACAAGCCGAAGCAGGCGGGTTAATCACCGTTTACGCCGAATATTATGGCGTGGTAAGGGAAATACCCGGCGGGCTTGAAAGCGGCGCAAGCGTTGAGATAAATCGCCTGGTAATGCGTCTAGGCTTACGCCAGAATGACAGATACGTAGTAGCCGTGTATTTCCCAGATACAATAGGGCGCTATGTCAATTCAACTTTGAGGATAAGGATAAATATCCCCGGGCTGGACGAATACGCCTTACAGGGCGTAATACAGCGCACAAGCGCGGAAGATGGCCGCCTTCGTGCAGAGGTGCGGTTTACAACAGATGTAGCAATTGCCGGCGGAGAGCGGGCCGTAGTAATAGCGGACTCCTTTTCACAGATATCAAGCGCGATGCTACCCAACTCCGCCATACGCGAGGATAGCAACGGTTATTATATTTTAGTGGTAGATAGTGAGCGAAATACATTGCTTGGATACAGCTACTACGCCATACAGCGCAGGATTACATTAGTAGAGCGCGGCGACAATAATAGCGCGATACGCGTATTTCCGGAAATAGAGCATCCGGTTGTTATTATAAGCGACAGGTCGGTTGTACCAGGGGGCCGGGTTAGGCTGGTGGGCGACCAATGAGGGTGATAATTACACTAGCTTGCCTGGCGGTTTTGCTTGTGTCAATTATTTACGGCTTCTGGGCCAGTGCCGCCGCCGGGCGATATGTAAGGCCGGGCGTAATAGTAGTTATGCCTGTTATAAACGAGCCTAGGCATATGTTTACACCGACGGATATTGAGAATGCCGCCATAGACTTCGAAGGGTTTATTGCACTTGGGAATGTATCGTCTATGCCGGTTGTGGGCAACGAGACGGCTTCGGCCCATGTAAACAGGGCTGGGCGGGATTATTTTAATATGGTGTTTATGCATTTCACAAATGGCGGGCCATGGCATAACGATAACGCGCATACGGCAGTTATATGCGAAAGCTTGGCGTGGGCTTTGTTTGGAAGTATTGATGTATTAGGGCTTACAGTGCGCATTGGCGGCGAGCTTTATGTGGTTAGCGGTATAGTGCAAAGTTCTGATGCGGGTGTGGCAGACGGCTTTGCGTGGGTTCCCCGAGGGAGCGCAGCTTGTGGCGGTAATGCGCTTTACTTGCGCCCGGATGTGTATAACCCAATTACCGCATATTTGTCTGCCGCCGATATGCTTACCAACATGAACAGACGTGCACAGGATTTTACCATTACAGATGTTAACGCATTTGTTGATAGTATTGCCTTGCGCATGCGGGTTTTGCTTGGGTTAACCGGGCTTATGGTGATTTTTATTGCGGCTAAGCTTACATATCGTATGATACGAGGCTCTGAAACTACCATTGATTGGGTTGTTTCGGGGGTGGCGGTGCTTGTATGTATTGGGGTAACAGTTTTTATGTTACCCCATGTTACTATGGATTTATGGGTTCCGGCCTTTGCCGGAGATGGGGCTCTAGGGTATGCCCGGCTGTTTTTTAATGTCGGGTTGCTTGCGCCAAGGCAGTATTTGCCCGGTAATTTGACTATGCTTTATGATTTTAATTTGCGGGCTAATGTGGCTTTTGTGACGGGGTTGCTTGGGCTTTTTGGGTGTGTATTGTTCTGCATTAAGCATGAAAATGCTTAACGAGACGGACTTTTTGGGAGACTACTCTCTGATAGCAGTTATCTTGCCGTTTTCAAACTCGTATATAATATCTGCAACATTGTTAATAAGCCGGTTATCATGGGTTGCAAAAATTATTGTTCCTGCATAACCACTTATCATCGCTTCCAATGCTTCCATACTGCCAATGTCAAAATAGTTGCTTGGCTCATCCAAAAGAAGGATGTTGTACCTCCCTAGTAGCATTTTTGACAATAGCAGTTTAATAATTTCTCCACCAGAAAGAACTTGCAAGTTTTTCTGAATATCACGTACACCAAAACCCATTGAAGCTAAAACAGTACGAATTTCTGATATGCTATAATCACAATCTTCTTGCATGAAATCTAGTACAGGTTGCTTTGTTGTAAATTTGTATCCCGTTTGTTCAAAATATCCAATAACTGCTTTAGGGGAAATGGTAAGACCCGGATAACCATTCAATATCATTTTCAACATAGTGGTTTTCCCTGTGCCGTTGCCCCCCACAAATGCCACCTTCGCACCAAGAGGAATTGTAAAGCCAGCTTGGTCAAAAATCACACGTTCGCCAAACGACAATGACAGGACTTCACCAGTGATAGGAAATTTATTATACAACTCTAAAGCCTTGCTCTGCCTAAAACGAACATTTCGTAAACGCTCTGGTGCACTTATTTCCCCAAGTGATTCTATCCGTTTGTCCAGGTTTCTTGCGGCTTGGTGCATTTTTTTTTGCTTGCTTCCTGTGGGTTTTTGATGTGCAAGCCTGCCTCCACTTTCAGTGGAAGCCTTTGCCCCCTTTGGCTTATTGTCAATTTTCTGTGCTTGTTTGCGTTTTTCTTCTGCCGAACGCGCTAACCGTTCTTTTTTTTGCATTATTTGATTGTACTGTGCCGTCTGTTGGCGATGTTCATCTTCCTTTTGCCGAAGATAATCAGAGTAGCCACCGAAGTATTCAGTAATTTTTCCGTCCTTTAACTCCCATATTTTATCTACGACTTCGTCAAGAAAATATCTATCGTGACTGATAACGAGTAGCGCACCGTCATAAGACTTAAATTGCCCTATAAGAAGGTCTATTCCTGTACGGTCAAGGTGACAGGTTGGCTCGTCTGCAAAAATGACATGAGCTTGGTTTGATAATGCCAGTGCTATTTTTGTGCGGGTTTCTTCTCCGCCGCTCATGGTGTCGGCACTTATATTGGAAACCCTCATTTTAGACAGCATAGCGTAATCGTCTATATTGTCCATTTCAACATCATCTAATTGCTTAATATAGGAGTTTTCTCCATGGCGCTTAATTTTGCATCCAACAGGGATAAACTCACCAGCAAGAATCTTTAACAATGTACTTTTTCCTGTACCGTTTCCACCAATAAGACCTATTCGGTCATGGGAATACAACTCCAAATTGTCTATATCAAGGACATCCCGCCCCGAATATTCAACGCGAATGTCATTTGCTTTTACCAATAATTCCATTTTAATTCCTCCTATATTTGGTCGCTTCTTATGGTCGCATTATGCGACCAAATATAGGATTACATGAAGCCAATATGCATTTATAGCCACCTCCCTAAATAAAAACAGGCCACTATCCCAAATATGGGCTAACGACCTGTACCTTGTATTGAGTAGGTAAATGTATGCCAAAAAAACATGGACTAACTACAGTTTAATCTACGCATCAATACGAAAACACAACAATAAAGCCCACTACCTAGGTAGTGCTATTTGTGTTGTTGTGTCTTAGCGTATGCGGTTTGAAAACATGAATCCAAGCTCCTTTGAGATTTTCTCATATCATACTTCTATCATGGTTATACAAGGCTGTCAATAGAATCAAGATTAATTTCTCATCACACATGATGTACACAACTTGTAAAATTGTATCATATACAATATTATGCTTGTAATAGCGAATTAAATGAGAAACAGTCCAGACCAAGCGGGAACGGCGAATGTTTCAACGCCGTTCTTGCGACAGGCTGGACTGATTTCGAATTAATTTGCTAAAACTCATAATAACGAACAGGTGAAAATGCATGCCCCATATCATAAAAGACGCAATTTTTAGTGACGAAACCCGCCAATATGTAACGCCCTATGACCCATCCCCCGGTGATACAGTTAATATCAGCTTACGTACAGCCAAGAATAATACTGAAAACATATGCCTGCATATCCATGGCTTGGATATGTCTATGTATAATATGGTCAAGGCTGGTTCTGATGCTGTTTTTGACTATTATGAAGCCACTATAACCGCCCCAGATGGCCATTTGCGGTATTACTTCACCGTAGAATGCAATGGGGAGGTTTTTTATTACAATAAAAACGGCCTACACGCCGCTCTTGACCCGGCATATAACTTCCGTCTGGCCGCCGGTATAAACGTTCCAGAGTGGGCCAAAGGTGCCGTTATGTATCAGATTTTCGTAGACCGCTTTAGAAACGGAGACCCCACTAACGATGTAGTGCCTCACGAGTATGCATATCTTGGCCTAACCGCCAAGCCCGCCCCATGGGATAGCGATGCCCAACCGCTGGATGTTTGTAACTTCCGTGGAGGGGATTTGCGGGGTATTATGCAGAAAATGGGGTATTTGCAGTCTTTGGGCATAGAGGTTATATATTTGACCCCTATTTTTGTTGCACCCAGCAACCATAAATACGATATCCAAGACTATGATAATGTAGACCCGCATATAGGCGTAATTGTAGATGACGGCGGCGAGGCCCTGCGTTTCGAGCGGGTGCATAACCGCTATGCTACAAAGTACCGCCATAGGGTAACCAGCGAGGCTAATCTAGAGGCCAGTAACGCCTTGTTCGCAGAATTTGTAGAAGCCGCCCATAGGCATGGTATGCGCGTTATTTTGGATGGGGTGTTTAATCACTGTGGGTGCTTTCATAAGTGGATGGACAAGGAAGGTTTTTACGAAAAAGGTGCTTACAACAACCCCGATAGCCCCTACCGGGAGTATTTTGTGTGGAGAAATGACGGAACTTACTACGGCTGGTGGGATAACTCTAACCATCCAAAACTGAACTTCGAAGAATCGCCAGAGCTATGCGATTATATATTAAAAATTGCCGCGAAATGGGTATCCCCGCCCTATAATGCAGATGGCTGGCGTTTAGATGTTGCCGCAGACTTGGGCCGCACAGAGGAATTTAACCATAAATTTTGGAAGCGGTTTCGCGAAGCGGTTAAAACCGCCAACCCGGAAGCCCTTATTTTGGCCGAGCATTATGGTGACCCATCCCCTTGGCTAGACGGCCAAGAGTGGGATAGCATCATGAATTATGACGCTTTTATGGAGCCTATAACGTGGTTTTTGACCGGTGTAAATAAGCATAGTGAGGAATCTCGTTCGTGTTTAAAAAATAACGCCATCGCTTTCGAAAATGCCATGCGCTTTCATATGGCCAAGCTTAATATCCATGCGCTGGAGTCTTCTATGAACCAGCTTTCTAATCATGACCATTCACGTTTTATAACCCGTACTGCCGGTGCCACAGGACGGCTTCACACAGTTGGCCCACGGGCCGCGGAGGTGGGTGTTAACCGTGATATCATGATGGAAGCCGTTGTATTTCAAATGACATGGCCCGGTGCGCCCACGGTGTATTACGGCGATGAAGCCGGGCTAATGGGCTGGACAGACCCAGATAGCCGCCGCCCCTTCCCATGGGGCCGGGAGGACGCTACTCTTACAGAGCTTCACCGGGTGCTGATAGGCTTGCGGCGGGCTTACCCGGTGCTTAAAAGCGGCTCTGTGGATTTTTTATGGACTAATCATGGGTTTATTTCTTATGGCCGCTGGGATGAGAGGCAGAAGGTGGTTGTGGCTATTAATAATAATGCTAAGCCTGTTGAGGTGGTTTTGCCGGTATGGAAGCTTGGTGTTACTAAGGGGCAGTTGATGCAACTTATTGTTACTTGCGATGATGGTTTTCATCGGGATATTATTTGGCATCTTGTAGTGGATGGGGAACTTCGGCTTACGGTGCCTGGGTTTGGGGCTATGGTGCTTGGGTGAGTTCATTTTATACCTTTAAGATATTCTTGATTCTTTTTACAAATTTGCATACAATAAGTGCGAAACATACATGTTTCCAACAAAATAACCAAGACGCATCCATTATTACATCAGAGCATAATAAGTTTGACCCGGTTAAACAACACGAAAAAATAATATTTACCTGGATAAGATAAAAGGCAAGCTGGAGGCCCCAATGCAAGATGAAATCTACATGCTATGGCTATCAACCCTACTACCAAACCTAGGCTCGCGCAAGCTAAACAGCCTACTATCAGCCTTTGGCACGGCCAGAAACATCTTCACAGCCTCTCTCAACCACCTAAAATCCCAAGGCAATTTAACCGACCAAGCTTTTTCCACCCTAACCAAAAATAGAAATTTCGACTACATAGAAAACACCCTGCGTGTTATGGAATCCGAGCAAATGGTATACCTATCCCGCAATCACGAGCGTTTCCCGACCTTACTGGCAAGTATCCCCGACCCGCCGGTAGGGATTTTTTGCGTTGGCGAACTACCTGCCGATGCCACCCATAAAGTAGCAATAGTAGGCTCCAGACGATGTACAGAGTACGGCCTTATGGCCGCGCGCTTATTGGCAAAGCCGCTTGCTGAACATGGCATAGTAATAGTAAGCGGCATGGCCCGTGGTGTAGACAGCATGGCCCACCGCGGCGCGTTAGAAGGTGCCGGTAAAACCATTGCCGTACTAGGTAGTGGCGCGGATATCTGCTATCCTGCCGAAAACGTGCATCTACGCGCCTCAATAGTAGAAAACGGATGCGTAATTTCCGAGTACCCACCTACCCAACGTCCAATTGCCGCTTTTTTCCCTGCCCGTAACCGTATAATAAGCGGCATGTGTAGGGTAATAATAGTAGCGGAAGCAAGCAAAAAAAGCGGCACACTAATAACAGTAGACCAAGCAACAGAGCAAGGCCGGGATGTACTAGCCGTACCGGGAAACATTAACAGCCCGCTAAGTGCCGGTACAAACTCACTAATCTGCGAGGTCGCAATCCCCGTTACAGATTATACAGACGTGTTGTTCGCACTGGGTTTATCCAGCGAGAAAGACACCTCTGACCCGCTAAACCAATACGTACATGGCGGCGGAATCCTTTCCAAAACCCAAGAAAACGCAATTAAATCCCTTGCACCGGAAGAAAAACTGGTATATGATAGCCTAACTTTTGATGCGGTAAGTTTTGACAGCCTAACGTTAACAACAAAACTACCCGTAGCAAACCTGCATTACCTATGCACAACACTGGAACTAAAGGGCCTAATAAAAAAACTGCCCGGTGCAAGATATATTAGGAATTAGCGCAGTTACGTGAAACTGCTAATAAGGAGTCAAAGAGCATAATGGCAAAGAACCTAGTAATCCTAGAATCCCCATCCAAGGCAAAAACCATCAAGAAAATTTTGGGGTCAAACTATAAAATCGAAGCCTGCGTAGGCCATATCCGCGACCTACCCAAGAGCCAATTTGGTATAGACGTAGTAAACGACTACGAGCCAAAGTACATCACAATAAGAGGCAAAGGCGATATCCTAGCCACCCTTAGAAAGCAGGCCAAAGCGGCAAAAAAAATCTACTTGGCAACTGACCCCGACCGCGAGGGCGAAGCCATCAGTTGGCATTTAATCCATGCCTTAAAATTGGAAGGCAAGGATATAGAGCGCATCACATTTAACGAAATTACAAAAAATGCCGTTAAAAAATCCTTAAAAGAAGCGCGCCCAATTGATATGAACCTTGTAGACGCACAGCAAGCTAGGCGTGTGCTTGACCGTATCGTAGGCTACCGCATTAGCCCCCTGCTATGGAAAAAAGTACGCAAAGGCACCAGTGCCGGGCGCGTGCAGTCTGTAGTACTAAAGCTGGTATGCGATAGGGAAGAAGAAATTGAACAATTTATCCCAGAAGAATACTGGACACTGGAAGTAAACCTAGAATGCGAAAAGGGCAAGCTAACCGCCCGCTACTTAGCCTCTGACAATGATAAAAAGGAACTTAAAACCGAAGCGGACGCGCAGGCGGTAATTGACCAAACCAAAAAGGCCACATTTGCCGTGCAAGATGTAAAGCAAAGCACACGCACAAAAAAGCCTGCCGCGCCATTTACAACCAGCACCCTACAGCAGGAGGCATCTAAGCTTTTTGGCTATGCAACCAGCCGTACTATGCGCATTGCCCAGCAATTATATGAAGGTATGGATGTCGCGGGCGAAGGCACGGTAGGTCTGATATCCTATATGCGTACAGACTCTACGCGTGTTTCAGATGAAGCCTACGAGGATACCAAGGTCTTGATACAAGAAAAATACGGCGCAGACTATATCCCGGCAGAAAGACCCGAATATAAAACAAAGGGCCGTACCCAAGATGCCCATGAAGCCATACGCCCAACCAGCGTGGCCCGCTTGCCCGAGGCGGTGAAAGCGTCTTTGTCTGCGGAGCAATATAAGTTGTACAAGCTAATTTGGGAGCGGTTTGTGGGTAGCCAAATGAACCCGGCTATATATGATACCTTGGCCGTTAAAATTTCTGCCGCTAAAACAGTATTTAGGGCCAGCGGCTCTGTGTTAAAGTTTGACGGCTACCTTGCCGTATACAGCAAGAACGAGGACTCCGAAAAAGACGTAAAAATCCCGGCTATGGCCACAGGCGATAAGCTAAAAGCGGCCGCGTTCGCGCCTCTGCAGCACTTTACCCAGCCACCGCCGCGTTTTTCTGAGGGTAGCATGGTACGTACAATGGAAGAGCTTGGCATTGGCCGCCCCGGTACATTTGCCCAAACTATCACCACCCTAATGAACCGCTACTATGTAACCAAGGAAAACAAGGTGCTATACCCCACAGAGCTTGGGGAAATAGTAAATGATATAATGAACGACTATTTCAAGGATATAGTAAACGCCGACTTCACCGCCCGTATGGAAGACGACCTAGACCGGGTTGAGCTAGGCGAACTGGAATGGAAACATATTGTACGCGGTTTTTATCCGCCGCTTGAGGAAAAAATCCAAGAGGCCGAGGAGCAGATAGGCGAGATAGAAGTAAAAGACCAAGAAACAGATGTGTTATGCGAGCATTGTGGCCGCAATATGGTGATAAAGTTTGGCCGGTTTGGGAAATTCCTGGCCTGCCCGGGTTTCCCGGAATGCCGGAATGCCAAGCCTATATTTGAGGATGCCGGTGTGCCTTGCCCGCTATGCGAAAACAAGGTAGTAATCAAAAAATCGAAAAAGGGCCGCAATTATTTTGGCTGTGAAAAGAACCCTGAATGTGAGTTTATTTCCTGGAACCTACCCACAGGAGAGGCTTGCCCGGATTGCGGGGCTTATCTGGTGGAAAAAGGCCGCAAGAAGCGCGTAATCGCATGTTCAGCATGCACATACGCCACAGAAGCACCGGAAAAGGAAGAAAACTAAATAAGAAACAGGCAAAGGGCCGAGTACTTAGCCCCCTTCTTTAGAAGGGGGTGGCCCGAAGGGCCGGGGGTTGGCTGTTAGCATGTCGCAACATGCAACCCCCGCCGCCGTTGGCGGCACCCCCTTCTAAAGAAGGGGGCATAGAAGCCTCGCCTGGTTTTGATACCGTGGACAAAAGCGGTTACAATTGTAGTACAGAGGTTATACAGCCAGCGAGGAGCCTAATATGCAATCATTCATAGCCCAGCTAAACCAATTACTAGCGTCTGCCGACGAGGATAGTTGGTTGGCTGGGCTTTGTGATTTATTGCGCACCCACACAGCGGCACAGGTTTTAATTTCAACGCGTGACGGGAAGCCTATAACAGAAGCACTGCCACATGACGGCACCCGCCCAAGCACCAATGCCTACACAATTACCATGCCAATTATAGCACTTGAAGCCACCCTAGGTAACATAACCCTAACCCGCGACACTCAGCCCTTTACTGAAACCGACAACCGCATGACAAACGTAGCCGCATGCATATGTACAATACTTTTCCGCCAGCGCGAAAACCAGGCCAAGGCCCAACGTAAACAAAGGTTGGAAGTAGTACGCAGTGCAATAAACGCCCTAAGCTTTTCGGAGTTGGAGGCGGCAATACATATAATACAATCCCTTAACGGGCCGGAGGGGCGGCTGGTTGCGGGGCATACGGCAGATAAACTGGGCTTTACCCGTTCTGTTGTGGTAAACGCGTTAAAAAAACTAGAAGGTGCCGGGGTAATAGAAACCCGGTCGCTAGGGGTAAAAGGTACATATATCCGTATTATAAACCAGGTGCTGGCAGAGGAGCTAAGCAAGCTGTAAATATCGGAGATGTAAAGGAGCCAAACCATGCCAGACTATAAAAAAGGCGGCGAAGCCGCTTTTAACGGTAGACATCAGACCAGTTTCCAGGTCTGTACAAATGCATTCAAGCGGCAACAAAACCTATACGCCACAGGCCGTACCAAGGATATACCCCTAAGGGCCAACTACCTGCGAAAGCTAGGCAAATGGATAAACGATAATAGCTGGGGCATAATGGCGGCCTTGCGCACAGACCTTAACAAACCACCCTTCGAAGCCCAAGCCACTGAAGTAGGCGTAGTGCAAGACGAACTACGTTACGCCCTACGCCATATCCGCAAATGGGCGCGTCCAAAGCCGGTTTTGTCCAACCTAAAAAACTTCCCGTCGCACGGGCGTATCTATCCAGAGCCATATGGCGTTACGCTAATTATTTCCCCATGGAACTACCCATTTATGTTAACACTATCCCCGCTAATATCCGCAATAGCGGCAGGCAACTGTGTAATAATAAAGCCATCCGAGTATGCCCCGGCCACATCTGCCTTAATAGCTAAAATGTGCACGGAGGTATTCCACCCGGCCCATGTAACAGCACTGGAAGGCGACAAGGAAACCAGCCAAGCCCTGCTAAAGCTACCCTTTGATAAAATATTCTACACCGGAGGCACAGAAGTTGGGCGTATTGTAATGGAAGCCGCCGCAAAAAACTTAACACCAGTAACCCTAGAACTAGGCGGCAAAAGCCCCTGTATAGTAGACCAAAGCGCAAACATAAAGCTGGCGGCAAAGCGGATAATCTGGGGTAAGCTAATTAACGCCGGGCAAACCTGCGTGGCACCAGATTATGTTCTGGCTCATGAATCTATCAAGGACGAGCTAATAAAGGAAATGCAGAATGTTATATACA
>Ga0123355_10006244_pt1 | contig 17604 bp, 17 predicted proteins | sample TergutEmb28metaG_3_FD_89872 | JGI IMG/M metagenome (GOLD analysis project Ga0123355, IMG submission 89872) | Embiratermes neotenicus P1 segment gut microbial communities from Petit-Saut dam, French Guiana - Emb289 P1 | ecosystem: Host-associated > Arthropoda: Insects > Digestive system > Gut ...
GGGAGTTAGAATGTGGGATTTCGCATGTGCAGCTGAGTCTATGCTGATTTTTCTACCGAGTGTAACTCGCAGTTATTGCTGCATAACAAGAATAGGGGCTGCACCTTTTGATACAGCCCCTTTGTATGTTCGCTCCTAAGGAAAACCTTTCAAATATGTGTTCAGATAGCAATTAGTTGTACAAATTGTACAACTAGACTATACTTAATTATCATATTAAGGAGGCAGACTTTATGACCTATATGACAATTGCAGAGGCACGAGCTGACTTCTCAAGCGTAATTGAAAGAGTGCTTGCTGGTGAGAAAATTACAGTTACCAAAGGCAAGAAGCGTATTCCTCTGGTGACAGTAATCCCTTTTGATATCGAAGGGGTGGGTATACCTAAAAAGCGCCCCTTGGGCCTACTTTCTCACTGGGATATAGGGGTTGCAGATGATTGGAAGATGAGCACCGAGGAATTCCTTGGGATAGAGGATTCCTCTATACCCTTAAAGCAGGACAAGTGATCAATTGTGAACTTTCTTTTAGATACGCGTACGCTTTTGTGGTCCCAGCAAAATCCGAACAAGCTTTCTCGAACGGTAAGACATCATATTGAGAGCCCCCTTAATGAAATCTTCTATTCGCCAATCAATATTTGGGAGATAGCAATCAAGTACAAGTCCGGAAAACTTGATTTGGGAGGATATAAACCCGAGGACTTTCTCGCTGCGATTGAAGGGGGCGCATACTTCAATTGCCTTGAGTTGCTTGCTGGTTCGGTAGCAACTAGCTACCAGCTGCCACTTAGTGATCATCGCGATCCATTTGATCGCATGTTAGTGTGGGAGGCACTTCAGCACGACATGGTACTTCTCAGTGCCGACAGCAGTTTGGCTGCCTATAAGCCAGAGGGCTTGCAACTTATTACCTAAGATCAGATTTCTAGCGGTGCAGCTACAGTCAATATCTGCTGCCATTTTTGTGAAAGCTCACTAGCCCACACGGGCTTTTTGTTATAATGGACGGCTAGCAAATGCATCAAGAAAGGGAATTTTATGACAGCTGAATTGACTGGCGGTGCTGTACACATATCTAATGAGGTATTAGCCGATTTGGCAGGATATTCTGCCTTAGAAAGTTATGGTGTAGTTGGTATGGCCGCTCCGTCCTTGCGTGACGGACTAGTTCAATTGTTGCCGCATAACAAGTTGCGCAAAGGTGTAAAAATTACCAATGCTCTTGGTGAAGGCGGGGAGCCTCTTCCTCAGGCTGTTGAGGTTGACCTTTACGTTGTTATTGAATACGGGACTCAACTTGCAGAGGTGTCACGCAACCTTGCTGATCGTGTTCGCTATACCTTGACTTCGATGACTGAGATTGCAGTCAATCGTGTTGATGTGCATGTCCTCGAAGTGAAAGTGCGTCAAGGAGCATAACATGACCAATATGAACAATCCTCAGGCGACTCCTGCAGTCGCCATAATTGCGGGTGCGGCAGCTGCTCTTAAGTTGCGCATTGAAGAGGTAAATCGCCTAAACGTCTTTCCTGTGCCTGATGGGGACACAGGTACCAATATGTCGCTTACCCTTGAATCTGTAGTGGCCGATGTGTCAAAGTTGCCACAGGATGCAAGTCTTGCAGATATCTGTAAGTCAGCCACCCATGGTTCGTTGATGGGTGCACGGGGTAACTCTGGTGTCATTTTGTCACAGATTATTCGCGGGATTTGCGAGGGTCTTGTTGCCTCAGAGGGCTTTGAGCCAACAGAGCGCCTAGCATCCTCACTAGAGCGCGCGAAAAATGTTGCATGGCAGGCTGTGCGCAGACCCGTTGAAGGAACTATCCTAACGGTCATTGCTGATATGGCCACAGCAGCGCGTGCTGCTGCTGATGCAGAACTTGATCTTGAGGCTGCACTTGACGGGGTATCTGCTGCTGCGCACGAATCAGTGCGTCGCACACCTGACTTACTGCCCGTGCTAAAAGAGGCTAATGTAGTAGATGCTGGCGGTTTTGGTCTTGCTATTGTCTTTGATGCCTTTATCGCACTATTCTTAGGGCGTGAACTTGCTGACATTCCCGTTTTTGAACCCATGCGCAGCAGCGAAATGACCGTTGTTCCTGTCGATGACTGGGATGACGATGAATTCCTTTATTGCACGGAATTCCTCTTTATGACTGAAGATGACTTCAATAAAGAGACAGCACTAGATCACTTGGCAACCATTGGTGGAAGTGAGCTTATCGTTGGTGACGCTGGACAGTACAAGGTCCACGTACACACTGATGATCCTGCTGCGGTGCTTGCCTACCACCTGGACTTTGGACAACTTGCAGAGGTGCACATTCACAATATGCGCCAGCAACAGGCAGAGCAAAGCACAACTAGTGCCAAAAAGGTTGAACACAAACCCATTGCTGTTATTGCTGTTGCTTCTGGCGAGGGACTTGTCAATATATTGACTTCACTAGGTGTTGACCATGTTATTACTGGCGGGCAGACCATGAACCCTTCAACTCAGGATTTCATTGATGCTGCGGACAAATTATCGGCAGACAACTTTATCTTGCTGCCTAATAACAAAAATATCGTCATGGCAGCGCAGGCCGCAGCTACCGCTTTGCCAGTACCTGCTGTTGTGGTGCCTACGACAAATGTTCCTGCGGCCTTTTCAGCCATGTTGATGTTTGATCAAGCTGCCACTAATCTTGAGGAGCTTGCCGAAGAGATGCTTGAAAGCGCCGAAGAAGTTTATTACGGTGAGGTAACCACGGCAATTAAAGACTCGAAAGCCCCTGCAGTTGGTGACATCAAAGAGGGCGACATTATGGGCATTATTAACTCAAGGGACATTGAGGTAACAGGGGACAGCGTTGAAAAGGTGGCTCTTGAGTTGCTACCTAAGCTCTCTGTTGCAAGCTGCGAAAACTTGACTGTTATTGCTGGCGAGGACTTTTCTGACGACCAGCTAGAAGCCCTAGTTGGTCAAATTGAGGATGCCTTCCCAGATCTAGAAATTGATGCTCAGCGAGGCAATCAACCGCTCTATCCTATACTATTGGCTGCCGAATAGTGACAAGAAACTGAAAGTAAACTGCGCAAAGAGCGAAGAGGAGTAACGACAGTGCCAAAGAATCAGTCAAAAATTGCCATTATCACTGATGGTGGCTGTGACCTAACCAATAAAGAGGTAATGCAGCGGGGGTACAGCCTGATTCCTATTCCTTTGGCATTTCCTGACGGCAGCACCTCAGATTCTGATGCCTTTGCAGTAAGGGACTTCTGGGAAGCCTTGCTCAGCGACTATGAGAGTCTGCCAAAGACCTCACAGCCCAACAGGATTAGCTATGACCAAAAGATTCAAGAGGCTGCTGATGCTGGCTTTGAAGAAGCATTGATTATCTGCATTTCTTCAGGACTGTCTGCCACGATTGACGTTGCAGAAATGGCTGCAGAAAATGCCGTTATCCCTACACGTGTTCTTGATTCGCGCATCGTGACCTGGTCAATAACGGTTTTATGTGACCAGGCAGTCAAAGCAGTTAATGCAGGACTCACCCTTGATGAAACCTACAATTACCTACTGGCAGTGCGCGATAGTATGAGCCTTCTATTTGTCTTCGATACCCTAGAGTACCTCGTGCGAGGGGGCCGTGCAGGACGCGTTGCAGGTCTTGTAGCTTCGGCACTTGATATAAAGCCCATCCTCACCTTTGAGGACGATGGCATTATCGATTCAGTCAAAAAGACCCGCGGTCGAAAAAAGGCCTTCCAAGCTATTCCTGCCATTGTCAAAGAGCGCTACAACGATTCAAGCAATACTGATGATGTGAAATATCTCATGATTTATTCAGATGACCAGGCGCATGCAGATGAATTGCATAAAAAAATGCAGGAGGAAAATGTGCCAGGTACCTATGTGGACACCGTTCAGCTAGGAATCATTGTAGGTATCTATGCAGGCACCGGCCTAGGGGCAACCCTGTATTGGCGAGACCTTGACCCAAAAGACTTCATCACATCTGCAGCCTAAGGATCCAGCGAGCCGACTCCTTGCGTGGGCGCAGCCTGCCGCACGGGCACGCTATGTTAATGCAAGCCGCGCAAAATTACTAGAATCACTAGGACTGCAGCGTATCGGGGACTTGCTTTACCACGCACCCTATCGCTACCTTGACCTGACCAATACTTCAAAGCTGGGACCAGTTCAGCCAGGCGAAGCCACCGTTGTCGGCATTGTTTATGAGGTCAACAAACGTATTGCACGCCGTCCTGGTCGCAAACAACTTACCATCACCGAGGTCACCTTGGTAGATGGCACAGGAACGCTTATCGGGGTTTGGTTCAACCAGCCCTGGGTCGAAAAAAGCTATCGCAAAGGACAGACGCTAGCCTTTTCAGGCGACATAAAATACCGCAGTGGACTAAAACAAATCATACAGCCCTTCGTAGAAAAAATAGTAGATGATCCAGATACAGAAGCAGCGTCAGAGGCGGGGGCAGCAGAGTGCGTCCAATCCAGCACAGACAGCGGTCACATGGGCAAAATCTTGCCTGTTCATAGCACCACTGAAGGTCTGTCTGTTGGGTGGCTGCGCCGCCTTATAGCTGCAGCAGTTGATGACTACGCACAGGTTAGTGAATACCTACCTGCAGCCATCACCAAGGCTCGCGCGCTTGCACCTTATAGTTGGGCATTACATAAGCTACATTTCCCCGCACATTTAGAAGAGGCGCACCTTGCAAGAAGACGACTTGCTTATGGTGAGCTGCTTGACTTACAGCTACTTATGGCAAGGCGACGTCACCGTATGACCCGCGAGACCGCGGGTCATACACATATTGCCCTGGGACCTAAACATCAAGCACTAGGCGAGAACCTACCATTTTCTTTAACCAAAGACCAAGAACAGGCTGTGGCAGAAATTCTTGATGACATGGCCGCGCCATATCCCATGCAGCGCTTGTTGCTAGGAGATGTCGGGACAGGAAAGACAGTTGTTGCTGCCTATGCTTTGGCGGTTGCGGCAGACTCTGAGGGTCAGGCTGCCATGATGGCACCGACAGAGGTACTTGCACAGCAGTACGCAAAAAAGCTTGGGCCACTGTTTGATGACATCAACTTGAAATGGGGGTTGCTCACAGGCTCAACACCAAAAGACGAGCGAGCCCTACTTTTAGAGCAGCTCAAATTAGGAGAAGTTCAAGTTCTTTTTGGTACGCATGCGCTGCTTGAATCTGACGTACAGTTCAAGCAGATGACTCTTGCCATTGTTGATGAGCAGCATCGCTTTGGTGTCCAGCAGCGAAAGACGCTTCACAGCAAGGGGGAAGCTGCTGACGTGCTTGTCATGAGTGCAACCCCTATCCCGCGCACCTTAACACTTACTGCCTTTGGAGACCTCGCAGCAAGCTATCTGCGAGCACGTCCAATCGCGGGGGCAGGAATCACTACAAAGAAAATTACCTTCTCTAAGATTGCGCAAGCCTATGATGCAGTCCATGCAGCAGTAAAGACAGGGCATCAGGCCTACATTGTTTGTGCACTTGTTGATGAATCTTCAAAGGTTGAAGCGCAGTCTGCCGTGCAGACGATGGAAGAACTTGCCGTAGGTGAGTTCAGTAACTGCAAGGTTGAGGTGCTGACGGGCAGAATGCGTCCAGCAGAAAAAGCACGCATAATGGAGCGCTTCCGTGCAGGAGAGATTGACATACTGGTATCTACAACCGTTATAGAGGTCGGCGTTGACGTGCATAACGCAACCTTGATGATGGTGCTTGATGCAGACCGTTACGGATTGGCGCAGCTGCATCAATTGCGCGGAAGGGTCGGCAGGGGACAACACTCTGGCGAGGTGTGGCTGGTGTCAGATTCATTTTCAGAGGCAGCAAATGAACGCTTTGCGGCACTGCTTGAAACTGATGATGGCTTTCGCCTGGCAGAGCTTGACCTAGAGCAGCGGGGTGCAGGGGAGCTGCTAGGTAATCGCCAAAGTGGCGTTGCGAACCTTAAGGTGGCAGATCTTGCAAAAGATGAAGACCTCATAGAAGCTGCACGCAAAGATGCTTTTGAACTTATTGCTAATGACCCACAATTGCAGGCAGACGAACTGTCTTTACTAAAGATGCGGATTGAAGCGCTAGAAGGTAAATTTGACACATGGAAAATAGCAGGATAAAGAAGCCAGGCTAGATCTGCTAAGGCAATCCTACTTTAGACACTAGAGCCCACAAAGAGTGGCTTCTTGCACCTTGCCTGTGGGTATTTGCATGTTAAAATATCTCCTTGTTGAGGATTTACAAAGGGTGCAATTGCTTGATGGTGGAGGATCAATTGCTAAGTGAGGTTTTAGTTCCTGCTAATTTTATATCATTGTTGGCGCAGGTAGTTTCTGCGCTCTTGTTTTTCTGGATTGTGAAGAAATACTATTCTGCTTTGGGATTTGAACTGTCAACTAATCAAGGACCGCTCATTGCACTCATAGCGACTGTTGGAACATTAAGCTTTCTTTCAATCATAGACCTTGTCTATATACCCTCTGCGCTCTTTTTGATATTGTGGGGCGTAAAGCTGGTATTATCTGGCTATCTAACTGCAAGAGGGGATGAAAGGCTTGTTTTTCTTGCAGGGATTTTGCTGGGTGCACTATATGTAGCCTCAGAAATGATCACAGTGGCAGTTACTACAGGGTTTGATACGAGCGCTCTTGATCAGGCCACCAGAGCTACCATTTTGGTCTTGAGCATGCTGATACTTGCGGCAATTGTGTTTGCAGTTAGCAAAATTGTTCCTGCAAGAAAGTTCGCATCACTGGCAGTAGGCCTAAGAAAAAAGTATGCAATTCCCATATTGGCTGCTGGCATGATATGCGGGCTTATTGCTTCCTATATCCACCTGCTCTTGCTTGACTATATGCTTTTGCAGGTACAAGCTGCTATTTTGACGATGTTCTTTGCTGCAGTAATTCTAGCGACACTAACGACTCTATACTTTGCCTTGGGCAAGCAGGAAAAAATTTGGCAAGAGAGCAATGTCTACCAGATGCAGCTAGAATTTTACGGTTCGTATTTACGGGAAAAGGAAGCTGAATATTTGCACACAAAGATTCTGGAGCATGATCAAAAGCAGCATATTATTTACCTGCTAGGAGTGTTAAAAGAGGGAAGGAATGAAGAGGGGATTGCACATTTAGAGCGCATGCTACAAGATGTCTCTTCAGAAAAGTCGACACGGACAGATAATTTAGTGGTTGATTCCTTGCTTAGCTACAAGCATGAGCAAATGAAAAAGAATCAGATTACTCTACAGACCTCACTCACTGTTCCAAAGCATATGAATATCAACAGTGTTGACCTTTGTATTATCTTGGGGAATTTGCTTAGCAATGCCCTTGAAGCTACCACTAAAGTTGCAGTGAGCGAGCGGCTTATTAAAGTGATCATGCGCTACGATGGTACTGGGGAGAGCCTAGTCATTATCATTGAGAATCCGCATGCCAACAAATTGTTGCCAGAAAAGTCAGGCAGATTTACCAGCACAAAACAAGGTCACACTTTGTCTGGACTAGGCCTTCAATCTGTTCAGCGAACACTTGAAAAGTATGATGGAACTTTGCGCTTTGAGACTAAGGCAGATAAGTTCACTGTGACCGCCTTAATTTATGGAGAAAAGAATGTTATCGATAGCAGTGTGTGATGACAATAAACTCTTTCGAGAGAAATTAGAAGAATATCTGGCAAAGTTTGCGCTCGACAGAGAAATTGCCTGTGAAATCGAGACTTTTAGTGACGGACAAGACATTTTAAGGTCTGTCAGCAAAGGCGCTTTGTTCGATATTATCTTCCTAGATATTGAAATGAATCATATGGACGGATTGAAGGCTGCTCGTGAGATTCGGAAATTTGATAAAGTGGCACTTATTATCTACTGCTCAAGCCATTCAGAGTTTGCCATTGAGGCCTATGAGGTAAGGCCTTTTCAATTTTTGGTCAAGCCTTTCAAGCCGCAATTGCTAGAGAAGTATTTTGATGACGCGCTTCAGGAGGTATTGGCAGATGACCCCTACTTTCGCTATACCAAAGATAAGCAGAGCTTCAAGATTCCCCTAAAAGATATTTTGTACTTTGAAAGCAATTTGAAAAAAGTAGACATAGTTTTGAGTGATGAAGCAAGAACGTTTCGAGAAAAGCTTAATGTGATCGAAAAGAATCTTGCCCAAAGCAAGGTAGAGTTTTGGCGTATTCACCAATCCCTCTTGGTGAACCGTAGGCATATCTGCAAGATAACCTTCTCAGAAGTAGAAATGAGCAATGACGCCGTGTTGCCCATTAGCGAAAATCGCCGCAAATACATTCGAGAGAAATATCTTGATAAAGTGGCAAATAGCATGGTCGAATAGTCTGCACAGATGCCATGAGAATAATTGCAGGCAAATGGCGGGGTCGCCAAATTCAAGCACCAAAGGGAAGGGATACGCGCCCAACGGGTGACCGTGTGCGCGAAGCACTGTTTTCAAGTCTTCACTCGCGTATTGGAGCCTTTGAGGGGCTGCGGGTATTAGACGTTTTTGCAGGTAGTGGCGCCTTGGGATTTGAATCACTGTCTCGCGGAGCAGCTTTTCTTGCTGCCGTTGAACTTGACCCTAAGGCTTGTCGCATTATCGAGGGTAACTATCACAACTTGCAGGGTAGACAGGATCATGCGGCTGCAGAGGCCAGTAATACTGCTACTGTTGCCCGTGATCCCTCTTTTCGCCTGTATCGTGGTGATGCCTATAGGTTGGCATCTCGCCTACGAGGCCTAGGGGTAGACCTTGCCTTCTTTGATCCGCCCTATGACCTTAAAGACGAAATGCTTTACGAGCTTCTTGAGACATTTGACCAGGTTGAAGTTTTTGCCCGCGGGTCAATCCTTGTAATAGAGCGACCAGGATCAAGCCTGCTTGAAAGCATGCTGCCTGATGGGCTTAGTTTACTTGGCACTAAAGATAAGGGTGATACCAGACTTTATTTTGTCTGCAGAGAACTTGCACTGCAATGAAGCTTGCCTTGCGAAGCTAGGTTCGCCCTTAAGCTTGCTCTTATGAGGGCCGCTCATAAACCTCTGATTGCAAGAGGTCACTTTCTAAGGCAGCGGCATTTGAATATTGCATCCACAGCAGCCCTGTTCCTGCTAAGGCAATCAGCAGTGCAAGCAGACCTAGGCTAACTCTCTGCGAGAAAAGGCGACGCCTTTGCTCTTTGAGCGCTTCACTTGAAGATAGATGCATGTCTGCGTAATTTAAGCGTGAATAAGGACAGAAGTCATCAATAAGGGCAGAAGCCTCCCTCTTTGAGCCACTGAGATGACTTGAGCTGACAATACGTGGCTTTACGTCACTGCGACCAGGCCAATGAAAAGAGTCGGAGTAACGAGAGACTTTGTAATTGCGTCTATTCCTATTTGTGGAAGTAGGGGTAGGGGTAGGAACAGGGATAGGAGCCGAAGCAAGAGCAGAAGAAGGTCGCAAACGGCCAGGTTGTCGCATGTTTTCAGATTGCATCGGAGTATTATAGCGCGATTCATGGCAAAATGGCTACAATAGATAAGCTGATTTTTGGGCTGCTTTGCGCAGACGAAAACACCTTTGACCTATTTGGCATGAAATAAGGAGCACAGAGTGCACATCTTCCTATACAGAGTTCTTGCAGGATTCCTCATTGGCCTAAGTGTGCTTGCACCAGGCATTAGCGGTAGCATTATTGCTATCATGATGGGAATCTACCAAGACGTTCTTGACCTCTTTTCAAGCCCCACGAAAAACATTAAAAAGAATGCCATCTTCCTCTTGCCCCTTGCCCTGGGCACTGTTGCAAGTATGATTGCTTTTGTCGTGGTGTTTGGCTGGCTGTTTGAGCAATTCGAAAAGGCCACTTACCTCTTTTTTGTGGGTCTCATACTGGGGACTATTCCCATTGTTTATCGGGAAGTCAAAAAGCACGGCATCAAGCTTGCGGGGATTATTGGCCTTATCATGAGCGCAGGACTAACCTTTTTCTTAAGCATTTCGCTGGGCGCTGATTCAGCAGCAAATGCTTCTGCAGAGGCAAGTCTTAGCTTTGTTGAAATGATGTATGGTGGTTTTGCCATGGGGGCCTCTTTGATGGTTCCTGGTATGAGCGCGTCAGTTATTCTTATGTTGCTGGGCCTCTACACGGATCTGCTTTTTGCAGCAGAAGCCATTTTGCGCGGTCAATACGGCTTGCTTGTCTACATCGGGGTATTTGCTATTTGTATGTTTAGCGCAGTTATCCTAGTCTCGCGCTTTATCAAGCGTGCCTTTGAGCGAATTCCTGCCATTGCTTACGCAGTTGTACTGGGCTTCATTCTGGGATCAATGATCGGCATTGCACTTAACAGTTTGCAGATCACGGATGCAAATTTCAACTGGTTTATGGGCACGGCAAGCTTTTTTGCAGGAACTGCAGTATCTCTGCTCTTTGCCTGGATGAACTACAAGAAAGAGAGGGCATCTGACGGGAAGTCACCTAAAGAGGGGTCGATCAAAAAAGAAGCACCTTCCGAAAAGGAAGAGGTGTTCAAAGAATCGTCTAAAGAAGAAATGTCCTCATGAGCGTACCGGCAGCTAAGGTACAGGCTCTGCGCCACTATATTCGCCAGCTTGGCTCTGCGGCATTGGCTTTCTCTAGTGGGGTAGATTCAGCCCTGCTTGCTTACCTGGGTGCAGAGGAGCTAGGCGATAATTTTATTGCAGTTACGGTGAACTCACCACTTTTGCTAGAAGATGACCTGGCAGAGGCCGTCCATTTTTGCGCAAGCTACGGAATTCATCACAAAGTGCTGAGTATGGACATTTTGTCTGATGCCAATTTCAGTGCAAACAATGAACAGCGCTGCTATTACTGCAAGCAGCTTATCTTTTCAACAATTAGAAATTATGCGACGGGGCACGGATTTGAGCAGCTCATGGATGGCAGTAACAGCGAGGACTGTCCTGTCCGCCGTCCTGGGATGCGCGCGCTCGCAGAACAAGGCATTCACAGTCCTCTGCGAGAATGTGACTTTAGCAAAAAAGACATTCGTGACCTTTCGCGAAAATTGGAACTTTTTACCTGGGATAAAGAATCTGATTCTTGCAGGGCAACACGTATTCCTCAGGACACTGCTATCACGCTAGAGGCACTTTGCTAGAGCGTACTTAAAATCTTTTTGTCTCATTAAAGTTTTGACAAAGTTTGACGGAATACCCTCAAGTGCTTTATTTTAAATTTCATGAAAAACTTATCTAAAAACCTACTGATTGTCGAAAGCCCTGCAAAAGCACAGACCATTGAGCGTTATTTGGGGTCTGATTTTAAGGTGAAGTCCTCAATAGGACATATACGCCAAATTCCGCCCAAAGATGATAAGGCTGTCGATGTTGAAAATGGCTTTACAGCGCGCTATGAGGTTGATCCAGCAAAAAAGAAAGTTGTTGCAGAGCTCAAAAAAGCGGTAAAGGATGCAGACCAGGTTTGGCTTGCAACAGATGAAGATCGCGAAGGGGAGGCCATTGCATGGCATTTGGCTGAAGTCTTAGATCTAGATGTTGATACGACAAAACGCATTGCCTTTAATGAAATCACTAAGACAGCCCTTGCAGAAGCAGTAGAAAATCCGCGTACCATTGACATGAACCTGGTTCATGCACAGCAGGCGCGCCAAATCCTAGATCGCCTGGTAGGCTTTGAGCTAAGTCCTGTCGTCTGGAAAAAGGTGCCTGGTGGGAAAAGTGCGGGGCGTGTTCAATCGCCAGCGGTACGCCTTGTAGTAGAGCGTGAGCGAGAAATTGCCAGCTTTATCCCTGAAGAGAGCTTTAAGGTTAGCGCAGAACTTTGCTGCAACGCCTGCAAGGATACCGATGCCTTGCCAGAGGACATCTTTAAGGCAGAGCTTAATGAGAGCTTAGACAATGAGGCTGCAGCACACGCCTTGTTGACTGAGCTCATTGCTGCGCAGTGGCTTGTATCTGATGTTGCCACAAGACCTGGTACGCGCAATCCCTCTGCTCCTTTTACGACCTCGACTTTGCAGCAAGAGGCAAACAGCAAGCTAGGCTTTTCAGCGCGCGCCACGATGAGTGCTGCCCAGGGACTGTATCAGGCAGGTCATATCACCTATATGCGTACTGATTCTACTAGCCTGTCAAAGACAGCCTTAGCTGCGATTGCCCACTATGTGCGTGATACCTTTGGCGATGACTATGCAAAGACGCGTCAGTTCAAGACAAAAAATAGCAAAGCGCAAGAGGCTCACGAAGCCATCAGGCCCACTAATATTGCATTAGAACTTGCAGGGGCAAATGATTTTGAAAAAAGGATTTATACCCTGATTCGCAACAGGGCACTTGCCTCGCAAATGGAAGCAGCACAGCTTGAAAAAACAACGGTAAGCATTGATGCTTACGCAGCTGACGTAGACATAGATGCTGCAAAAAAGCAGCTGACTGCCCAAGCCAAAGTTCAACCCAAAGCCCAATTTAAAGCAAAGGGCGAGGCAATCACCTTTGATGGCTTCTTGCGAGTATACGGCAAAAAAGAGGGTAAATACTTGCCACGTCTAACAGCAGGGGACAGCCTAGCTGCAGAAATCGTACGCGCAAAGCAAAGCTTCTCAAAGGCTCCTGGACGCTACACTGAGGGAAGCCTTGTCAAAAAGCTTGAGGACTTAGGCATTGGACGCCCCTCAACCTATGCAACTATTCTAGATACCATTAAGTCGCGCGGCTATGTAAAAGCAGGCGAGGGCGAAGGGAAGATACGCCCTGCCGTTGAACTCACCTTGCCAGCTGGCGCAAACGAAGTTGCGCGTGAGCTGCTAGAAGAGCGCACAGGCTCTGACAAGGGACGCCTAGTTCCCAATGCAATCGGCGAAGTACTTTCTGACTTTTTACTTGACTACTTACTGACATTGTCGACTATGACTTTACCGCACACACCGAGGAAAGTCTTGACAGTATTGAGCATGGGGAACTTGACCCACAAAAGATGCTTTCAGATTTTTATGGCCCTTTTCACGAGCTGATTGAATCTGCTGACAGTATTGATAGAAAGGCCGTATCAAAAACACGTGCGATTGGCACTGACCCTAAAAGCGGCAAGGTGGTAAGTGCAAGAATTGGCCGCTTTGGTCCTATGTTACAAATTGGGGACTCGGAAGACGAGGAGAAACCCCGCTTTGCAAATCTGCCTGAAGGCACAACTATTGATACCGTGAGCCTTGAGGCAGCTCTTGAAATGTTCAAATTGCCTCGCGTCATTGGACAGACTGAGGACGGACAGGATATAAAGGCAAGCATTGGCCGCTTTGGCCCGTATGTGCAAGTAGGAAAACTGTATGCCAGCATCAAAGCCCCAGATGACCCCTTTACTATTGGCCTAGAGCGTGCCCTTGAACTTTATGCAGAAAAGCTTAAGGCTGAAGCAGAAAAAAATATTGCCATTTTTGACAGTGGTATCAAGGTACTCAAGGGTCGCTATGGTCCCTATGTCACCGATGGAAAGAAAAACGTAACGATTCCTAAGGACGTTGATCCTACAACAGTCACCGAAGAACAAGCCAAAGAAATGATAGAGAAGGCACCGGAAAAGAAGCGCCGCGGCGGTGCCAAAAAGGCTCCTGCAAAGAAGGCGACAGCCAAAAAGACCAGCGCAAAGGAAACTTCCACAAAGAAGCCAGCAGCTAAAAAAGCCAGCAAAAAGAAGGCTGAGTAAGCATGTCAGCAAACATGAAATCTTTTGCCTCTGACAATTACGCAGGTGCACACCCTGCAATACTTGAGGCGATTGCTGCTGCAAATGCCTATCATGTGCCTTCCTATGGGGAAGACCACTATACTGAGGCTGCGTACAAAGCCCTAAAAAAGCAGTTTGGCGAAAGCACCCACACGCGTCTGCTCTACAACGGTACTTCTGCAAATATCTTATGCCTGTCTGCGCTCATGAAGCCCTGGGACGGAGTCATCGCAGCAAAGACGGCTCACGTTAACACCGATGAATGTGGCGCCCCTGAACGAGTTGCAGGGATCAAGGTAATACCTGTAGATAGCGATAACGGCAAATTGACGGTAGAGGCCATAGTCCCAATCGTAGAACACCTGCAAGGCTTCGAGCATGCGCGCCAGCCAAAGCTTATATCTATTAGCAATGTTTCAGAACTGGGAACGCTCTACACCCCAGAAGAAACGCGTAATCTGGCAGAGTATGCCCATGCCAATGACATGTACCTACATGTAGATGGTGCGCGCCTAGCAAACGCTGCCGCAGCTCAAGGGGTGTCCCTTGCTGCACTGACTTCAGAGGCAGGCGTAGACGCACTGAGTCTTGGGGGAACAAAGAACGGCATGCTTTATGGCGACGCGGCACTATGGTTTGACAAGGCTGCCGAAGAGGTCGAAGCTGGCAGCTTTATGCTGTGTAAGGCCTCAGCTATGCTGGGAAGCAAGCTGCGCTTCCTCGCGGCACAGTTTCAGGCAATGTATCAAGATGACCTGTGGCTTCGGTGCGCCAAGCAAGCAAATGACATGGCTTTGCGCCTTGCCAAAGGCTTGATTGACAGCAGTCCAGCTGACGATAGACTGCCTGATAGCAGTTTACCTAGTAGCTGCGAGATAGCTTTCATAGATGTGGGGGATGACATATCTGCTCAGGGCCTTGAGGGCAAGCTTGCCAATGAAGTTTTTGCCTATCTGCCTAAAGCCATTGTGGCACCTCTGCAAAAGCAGTTTCATTTCTATACCTGGGAAGAAGGCAAAGGTAGTAGCGCCACTGACTGCGTGCGCTGGGTGACTTCTTGGGATACCACAGAAGAAGAGGTCGATGATCTGCTTCGGTGTTTACGTATGCAGTTGGGGCAGTAACATGAGAGAGCCACAAGTTCTTCAAACAGATTTCTTAGCAGAAGAGACAGCAGGCTTCTGTTCAATGTGCAATCAAATTGTGCCCCGCGACAAAGATGCAAAATGTGCCGTAGCAAACCATTCTGCAGAATGTGTAAGTGGCCTTGTAGTGCTTGATGCTGACGGCAATCCCCCCTTTCAGTTGCCTCAATTTAACTGGGGCGCAGCCCTTATGCCTCCTGTCTGGGGGCCGATTCACGGGGTATATTTACTGGTAATTTTTCTGCCAGTGATTGTATTTGCTAATAGAAGCCTACAAAACCTTTTCGAATTACTAGGGGACGCCTCGACCTTTATGCAGATTTTTGTAGCCCTGGTTACCGTAGGTATAGTGGGTGCCACAGTATACTCAATGTACTTTTTTGGCAAAAGGGGCTGGGGGATTGCCTGGCGCAGTGCACCCATTTCTAAAATGCCCGGTGTCACCAAAGAGGCATTAGAGCAGTTCATCAAACGAGAACGTCTGTGGACTGCACTATCTGCAATTCTTTTTGCGGGCTTTGTCACCCTTGCTACCTTTTTTTGGATGTAGAATATACTTGATGCCTGCTGGCACATCAGATTAGGCGCGAGCTATGGTCTGACGCCAGTAGCCAGCATTTTAGCTAAGTTCATCCTCTTGCCCCCAATCTATTCGCTATAATGGGGAATATGAAAGCATTGCGCTCTATAGTCCTGATATTGATTTTTGTTGCCTTTGTAGCAGGGGCAACTTACGTCGGCATGTACCGACTGGGCAATTTGGGCATGTTTGGCAGCCCTATCGAAGAAGTGCTTGCTGAATATGAACCAGAAGAAGAGGTCGCATTCGAACAGGCAGGATCTTTTCCCTATATTATCCCTATGGACGGCAGAGAAGTGGCTCCAGCAGAACTGCAGTTCATTTTTCTGGATAGAGAATTCACCATACAGGCAGAGTTTGACCATCGAATTTATCACGGTGCGGTAGCAGCTAAACGAGGATTCTTGCTTGAAGCTGATGCAAGTCCAGCACAGCGCCACGAGGCCATAGCCGATTACTACAACAAGCTAACCTTTGATCCAGAGATGGACCATGCTATCGAAAGCATCCTTAAACAGCTGCGCTCTATTCGCGACGATCTTGAGCTAGACAGCGATCAGTATGTAGAGCTTATAGCAAAGTTTGTTCAAATGATTCCCTATGATGAAAATAGAGGATTTATCCAGGGCTTAGACGGAGAAGAAGTCAAGGCTTTAGGTGATCCTCGTATGCCCATTCAAGTTTTGGTAGACGGCCTTGCAGACTGCGATGAAAAAGTCATGCTACTTGCAGCCTTGCTTAACGGTGAAGGATACGCCACAGCAGCCCTCTTTTTCGAAGAAGAGGGACACATGTCTTTGGGCATCCTTTCTGAAGGGGAGGGCTTTGCGCAGACAGGCTACGAATTTGTTGAAGCTACAGGCATCACCTATGTCTCTGAGGTTCCGACGGAATTTGTTGGTGGAATAACCCTTGAAAGCACCCCCTTTGTCTTTGCTTTTGATCCTAGTTTTGTACGTGAACTTGACCGGGGAGGACAGGCTTACTCTGCGCGTGCGGTCGAACAAGTTGCGCGCATTATTGCGGTGCGCGAAACAGCAGAAGCAGCTGCAGAAGAAAAACGTGAATTTATCGAATCAACACCTATGACGATAGAAGAATTCGAGCGCGAGAGCGCCCTGTTTGAAGCCTGCATTACTGCGGCGAATAGACTTCGTGCTACCGTGGATAATTTGGGACACGATACGGGCGAGTTTATGGATAGGGTGGATGCTATCACGTGGATCGAAACTCACGCTTGGTGGGAATGAGGACATCTCAGGCGCCCAATCTCCGCACTTGTTTTTAAAGAGTAAATGCTCACGTAGCTTTATGGTACGCTGCGCTTTCCTCTTTAAAAACAAGCACGAATCTTGACCACCTGAAATACCTTTAGGGTACTAGGCTTGCAAGCCTCCTTGATTCTGACCATCTGGAGCAGCTATTTTGCAGACACCTTGCTTGCGCGGGTAGGTGTTTTTCTGTAATATAGTTCGGTTCACTTTCACACTGCCCCGTGAAGATGACACTATTCTTAAACAGGAGGATGTTCGTGAAAACTTATTACGCCAAACCTGGCGAAGTACAGCGCGATTGGGTGCTGGTTGATGCTACCGACATGGTTTTGGGTCGCCTAGCTACCAGAATTGCTGAAATCTTGAAGGGCAAGACCAAGCCCCAGTACACACCACATGTTGATGTTGGTGATTTTGTCGTGGTGATTAACGCAGAAAAGATTCGCCTAACAGGCAACAAGGCTGCTGATAAGAGCTATTTCTCTCACAGTGGCTATCCAGGTGGTCTTAAAGAGGTATCTTTTGAGCGCATGATAGAAAAACACCCAGAGCGCGTTATTGAAAAGGCCGTAAAGGGTATGCTGCCAAAGAATTCTTTGGGTAGATCAATGGGTAGGAAATTGAAAGTGTATGCTGGTTCCGAGCACCCACATGAGGCTCAGAATCCCCAACTAATTGAATTGAAGGGATAGTCATGGCAGACGAGAAGAAAACTACTGCAGCTGAAGCAGCTGCCGAAGAGAAAAAACCTGCAGCCAAAAAAGCTGCTGCAAAGAAGCCAGCCGCTAAGAAAGCTCCTGCTAAAAAAGCTGCCGCTAAGCCTGCAGCCAAAAAAGCAACTGCAA
>Ga0123355_10006245_pt1 | contig 17603 bp, 15 predicted proteins | sample TergutEmb28metaG_3_FD_89872 | JGI IMG/M metagenome (GOLD analysis project Ga0123355, IMG submission 89872) | Embiratermes neotenicus P1 segment gut microbial communities from Petit-Saut dam, French Guiana - Emb289 P1 | ecosystem: Host-associated > Arthropoda: Insects > Digestive system > Gut ...
ATTGTGTCCTATTAAAGGACAGTAATCGGACCTTTGTCGCCAGGCTAGGGGCCCTAAAGCAATCTTTGAGCCTGTCTCTGAGTACTACAAGGACCACACCACCCAGCGTTAAATTTTATTGTTGATATTCTGCCTAGAGACATGAAGGGACGGCTCAGGTCATACAAACTTCTGAGTGGAACTGTCCCTCGTGTGCTTGTCGGCAATTTCATTTCCACATACCCTGGCTTGTCCAGGGATCCAGTACAGCCCCATGGTGTGTCAGGTAGAGATATCATTCAACACCTTTTGGCACTGTAGTACTAGTGGAGACATTGTTTTGGCAGCCAGAGTGCTTTCAGAGCTACCTGGCTATCAGAGCAAATACTGACATACTTCTCCGGCTACCCTGAGTTTCAGTTTCATAAACACAGGCTTATATTGCATATCTACCTCAGCCTGAAAGACTGTAGCATGTTTTCCTAGACGGATACTGAGCTTTTTCGTAAGGATTGCCCATAGACCCCAACCCAGTCCCTTCCTCTGTCTTGGACCCACCTGAAACCAGACGAGCCCTTTAACTACAGGAGGAGTCCCAGGTCCTGTGGTACACTCCTCTCTAGTCAATATAGTAACCCTATATTTGGGTTCAAGATTGAAAGCTGGCCTCATAACCTTGACCCCTATGGTAAACACGGGATCAGACTTCTGAAGCCGTGTCAGTATACTATGTCTTTGATTGGGATGAAGGTAAGACCAACATCCCACACTCCAGAGGCAATGTGCCGCTGACCATGCCTCACCTTGAATCACCAGATCCAATGGAGGCAGGTCAGTGAGTGCCTCTTTAGCATCTGTAGGAGTGGTACAAATCGCTCCCGTTATCCCTAAGCAAGCAATTCTTTGCACTCTGCTTTGTCTTTTCTTGTCACTAGCTGTCTGACTGCCAGGCCACCATACTAAGGATGCAGGAGAAATGGACAGCCTAATGATAGAGAAATAGAGCCAGGGTCACAGGCCCACAACAGGTTGTGAACCTTCCTCGTAACATCCAAATGCTCCTTCCAGGTCAGCCGAGTCCCAGATAACCCGTAGATACTTGACCAACCCAGAGTGACTTAATGTAACGCCAAAAAAATTTTATTCAAAGAAACCTGGGAGTTCCTTTGTCTTGTGAATACTACAAGCTTAGTCTTATCAGGATTAACTGATAGCCCAACCACATTACTCAATGTTTGTTCATTTAGAAGGGCCCATTGCATGAGCCCTAACACTGCCTTTGGGACTTCACCCACCGCAAGAAGACATGTCTGCATAACTTTGAGTATATATCCCCTCTCCACTGAGCCTTGCTATCAGATCATCCACAACAAGACACCACAGAAGCAGTGACAGCACACCCCCCTGTTGGCACCACCTGGATACCGCAACCCTTGTGAAAGAACGTTGAGGAGCGCCACAACCACGCGGCCCTCCAGGGTGGCCGTAATCCACTGAACAATGTTATCACATCCTTGTTTGACCAAAGCATCGCACATGTAGTCATAGCAGGTATTATTAAATGTCCCTTCTATGTCCAAGAAAACACCCAAGGTTCTCTCTCGCTGATCAAGTGCCTTCTCAACCCGTACCATGAACTGATGAAGGGCCATTTCCACAGATTTTGCAGCCTGGTAAGCATGTTGATTGGGATGCAATGGCAGTAGTGCCAGAGCTTCCACTCTTAGATACCTATCTACCAACCTCTCCATGGTCTTAAGAAGGAACGATGTGAGACTGATAAGTCTAAAATCTTTAGGTCTGCTATGGGAATTTCTATCAGGCTTAGGTATAAACACTACCTTAACCTGTCACCACATGGCTGGAACATAGCCAGTAGACAGGCAGGCACAGAAGATTCTGACCAGGTAAGGGACCACACTCTATTCTTCCTGCAGCATGGCTCAGAATATGCCATCCATTCCTGGACTTTTGTACAGAGCAAAAGAATATATTGCCCATTCCACTCCTATGTTGCTGACAACCATTGCATCCACCCTCCAGTCACAATGTCTGGCACGGAGGGCAGCAGCCGGGGCCGCCATCTTTTCTGTAACCTCTGAGTTAGAGAAGTTTGTAGTTTGCAGGAGCTCTAAGGTTTCCCCTTGGAATTGAGCACGTCTCCCTGAAGGAGCCACCGAAGATCCCAGTTTGATCTTAGGGTCCGTAGAAAGAACCATATGTAACCAAGCTGCCATAAGTAGATCATTAATGGAACTACACAAAGTCCTCTAAGCATTTTTAGAAGGCTTTCTTACATCCTTCCTATATCTTCGCTGAGTCCCCAACTTTGCGGGTTCTTATCTGTCCAGCTCTGTCAATAGCTCTCTTCTTTTCTGAGGGACTCCAGTTCCGATGTCCACTTCAGAGAATGCCTATCTACTTTAAGAGGTCTAAGAGGACAGTTATCCTTATAGGCTAAGATTAGGACCTGCTGAACCCAGGTGATTGCAAGCCCAATCCATCTTCATCTTTCATGTTCATCTTAGGGTCTGTCTGCAGACTGTCCTTCTCGAAAGGAGTCCCAGTTTGTGAACCTAGGGTTCCTGATCAGATGTATGGGTATGGAGCCCTGAAGAGTGAACAGAATATGTCTGGTCTGACAGGGAGGGCTCTGATGAGACCTCCCAGCTTTTAACACTTCCTAGAAGCCCAAAGGACCCTAGGGTAATGTCAATCACCTCCATCCTATGACTACTGCAAAACGTGGGAACATTGCCCTGATTTAGAATCTCCATACTCGTAGAATTTAGAATTTCCACCAGGGTCACCCCTTTGTCATTGCAAATGGTGCTGTCCCATACGTTATGATGTGCATTGGAGTCACACCCCATAACTGAGTGGAGGTTTTCCATCTCACAATAGTCCACAGGTACCTCCAGTTCCTTTGACGGAGGAGGATCCTCAGAATCATAGGGCAGATAAGCAGAACAGATGACCAACCTTCTCTCTGCCCCATCCTCATTATAGTTTATTAGAACTGCTACCAGGCCCCAACGAGAATCCTGGTGGCATCCATGTAGTCATGTTCCTAGCAAGGATACAAGCCCAAGGTCTATCCATTTCCCCTGCGGAGAACAGGGTATATCCTGAAATATTCAGGCCCCTATTACGGCCCTCACATTACCACGGGTTCTGTGTTAGTGCCATGTCTATTACTTAAACACTTACTGTTCTAGTAAGAACTCTAGAAACAGCAATGGTGTGCTGCAGGTTGGTTTGAATAAATGAAATGTTACCATATCATGTTCAGCCTCCTCCTCCTCCTTCTCCTATTCTGCCTCTTCCTATTTATTCCCTTCAGGTTCAGCACTCAGAAGGGAGAAGATCGCCTGTCCCATGCTGCTGAATGGTCTCCATCCCATCCTCTCCAACACTGTGACAGACATTGTGTCTGTACTGAGCACAAGGCGGACTCCCTTTGTGTTCCTCTTTGTGCTCATAGATCTGGCAATGGCTGGTGTCCAGCTCCTGTTTCAGTCTATGAAGCCTCTGAAAATAGTGCTCCGTATCCTCCAGAGGGCCCGGAAACCAGGCCACCACTCTTATAGGTCGGGAGAGCATCTACGCCCACCAGCTTGAGCCAAGAGCCCTCCTAGGCTGTCAAGGTTGGTACTTTGCTAGCTAGCCAGTCCTTGGTTTCTTCATCCTGGCATACCATATGGCTGCCCTGTTGGTCCACTAGGCATCAAGAAGCTTGGGGGTGAACCCCTTTTCAGGGAGCCCAACTACAAGTCCACCAATGGATCTGTGGATATTTATGAAGTTTTCCCTGGATACCTGGATCTCTGGATAGCCATCACACACAATGGCCATCGGAATGCCCTCCTGAGCAGCTCTGGCATAACTTGGTTGCCCAGCTTGCTTGAGCCTCTTCGCCTGCCCACCCTCAGGTGTGTCCCTGGAGGGCTTTTGGTGCTTACTTGGGCCCTGTGCAGGTTTCTTACTTTGCGAAGATTCAGGCCTAGGTGTACTGGGTCCACTTTTCCTTTGTCTTCTTCTGGGTTTCAGATGTCCCAGGCTCTTGCAGAGTCTGTGACTGGCTACTTCGAGGTGGCTGAGGTCGGCTGCTATCAGACTCCCCAGTAGGGGCCTTGGCACGCCTGGTGTTCCTTGTTCGCTTCTTAGCATCACTACTGCAGTTCTTCTAAAGCTCTGGAGACCAAAAGTGCCGACCTTCTTTGTCATCCCCTTAAGATTCTCCGAGCTTAAACTGTTAGGGGACAGGTGTTCCTCCCAGGTAATGGGAGTCTCACTAATCCCCTGCAAGCTTGGATTCTGCTTTGTTGCCCCGTGCAGAGCCTGCAAGCACCAGAGTTCCCCTTGACTGGAATCCTCACTGGAGTCCCCTACTAAGGAACTCTCCAAGGGTTCTGGTGTTTTCACTAGTTTATCAATATTGATCTCACAAGTGATGGGGGGAAATATTAAGTCCACCAAGCAGAGCCCCCATACTTGGTAAGGCTAGTTATATCTATGAGGTTGCCTTGTGTCCCAGAGTATGCCATTAAAGGCAGACTCACCCACTGCCATTTATTCCACAGGCATGGCACTCACATTTTAGGATTGGAGATTGTTTTTTCAAGGTTTACTCCTTTAGATCTGCTGTGTTCTACGCAAACAAGTTCACCTCTCTTAGGATGTGGTTCTTTACCATGCACATACGGTCTTGGGTGGAGAGAGGCTATGTTTATTCGCATCTACCACCCCTGGAGAATAGCCAGGAGCCAGCTTCAGGCTGGCAGTATCACTCCTTGGTAACACACCGAGCTGGGTACAGGGCAGCCAACTCTCCTTGACTCGAATTGTCCTCTTGGTCAGCTGTTGCTTTGCCATGCCATCAGGGCACTTCAGAATGATCCTTTTACATTTACTGGGACCTGATACAGTATGTGGCCATGAAGTTATAATAATGTATGGTCCTCCTTACACAACTACTAGCATGAGTGTGCTAGTGGTAGGATTAAAATCTGACCAGAATCTTGCCAGTGTCAGGACCTCATCCATGACGCCACCTCAAGGAATGTCAGAGAAGTTAATTTCCACAAATTCACTTACAATTTTAAACCTAATGGCAAATCCTATACCAATAGCAAGCTGTGAGTTTGATGCATACAGTGCATATGGTCATTAATGGCTCCACACTCTGTGCTGTGCTGATGTTATGGGTCTACCTGCTTTATGGGACAAACAGCTCATTACACTGCAGCTTCTAGTCATTTGTAACATGTCAGAACAGCACAGCCAGACTGGCAGCTGCTTGAGTGTCAGTGTGCACCATACAGTGCCATGGTGTGGGTGTACTGAACATATGGTCCAGGCTCTGCACATAAATTCACATACAGGGACAATGCGAAGGGTTCGCTCAGCCTTCATTTTTAATTCCCCACAGGGACACACAGGTTCGATGACATGTTACAACTATGGGACAGCACCCTTAAGAGAGGTAACATCCCTGTGAGTAAGACCGGATTTCCATAACTTCACAGGGCCTAACATTCCAATAAATATGTACTAAATGAAATGGCTTGATTGTTGGCAGCAGTGCAATCTAAAAACATTTACTTCATTGTGATGTTTTCAGTTTGCATGTGCACTAGGAAACTCTTCCAAATTCAATGAATAACCAGCTGCTGGTCATAGATATAAAACGCCAGAATAGAAGGTCAAATTCTGATAAAATGCTGCACAGACAGGACTGTCACACAGTTCATAAAACAGTGGTATAAAAGTATGGAGCAAGGAGTAAAATTGAAGAAATGCAGTGAAGACTATGCTGCAGTATCACTTTGTCCATCATCGGTCTTGCATAGTTACCTGGGATTGAAACCAAGGCTGTGTGGTGAGAGCTAGAATCTGGAGCTATAGCACAGCATGTTGACAGATTTGTAAGTTCTGATATGGGATATTCTTTCTGAAACATTGCCAAGTCAAGAATGTCGTGTTAAAACATTTGCAGAAAATAAAAGGAAAGAAGACACAAGAATGGACATCATCATCCATCCCCAAGATGCTGTAGGAAGTCCAAACCCTTCTGCTTCCCCCCCCCCCAAACCCCACCCACCCTCTCATGCAGGCATATGCTGCAATTTCTTGGAAAAGAACCAAAATATTGGAAACATCATTGAAACATAAGTGTAAAGGTAAAGCTTTCCATAGACATAATATTTGTTTTTTCCAATAACTGTAATTTGGCTGTGCTAACTGCACTCTCTCCACTCACTGAAGACTGTACAAGGAGAGAATGAGGTGTTAAGATTTGTTCCTTCTTCAGTCATGGTTTGGAAATTCCACCCAACCCCTGTCATGAAATTACTTGCTGTTACTTTACAAATGGATTAGAATAACACGTATTTGGATTCACATCCATGTAATATGCAGGATGCAGCCCAAGAGCATAGTGATAAAATATGCGTATATGAATTCACCTCTGTTATGTAGCAGCGAAAAATGTATGAGCTTGAGGGCCAAGCATATGTGATCTGCAGGCTGCCACACCAGAACTAGTGTATATTTAAATGTGGAGTTATGCAGATATACATCACAGGTAGAGTATGACTGTTCAAAAGTCATTAATATTATCTTGCAATTCTGACTGCCTGATTTTTTTGTAGCCATTGTTATGTCTTGATGTAAAAGTGTATTCCCAGAAGCTTTTAGTTTCCAGAATACTGCATTCTCTGGATTTGTGGGGATAACTTACATGGCATTTGGGGTACTAAAAGTGATGGTATTGATTCTTTTTTGTGCCTGTTAGTTTCAATGCACTACTGCATGTTACTTCTCAAGAAAATGCCTTTCATAGAATTCTTAGAATTAAGAAATGTTAATTGGAAGTTCTGCACTTGAGTTTCTGAATATTTATGAACAGTTGTGACCAATTATACAATTTATGCAAAATTCTGAAATTTCCAATTAAAAACATATTTTTCTCCAACAAAATATTTTCCATACCTTGCTATACAAAGCTGGACTAATGTATTTGAGTATAGACTACAGTAAATTAAAGGGGTAGGCTTGATACAACTCTTGCACCATACATGGCTACTACAAATAATAGTGATAATACATGGTACTACAAGTAATAATAATAATATATTTCATTATGTTATTTACAATGAGTAAATCTATACAATTTTTGCATGGATCAGCATGAAGGTCATCATGAAGTAATCTATGTACATAGTGCTTTGTTGTTTTACAGTAGTGTTCTCTGAAATTTTTATGTTATATTCCGATATATGTGGTGTTCTAAATGCATTTTGGGCTCAAGGTATTAGCTGCTTAGTGTGGTGACACAGTACTTAGGTTAAAAGAATTTGATACTGTCTGTGTTTTGATTATATCCCAAGCTACATACTATACAAAACTGCAGTTGAGCAGGTGTTCAAGACAGTGTTGTAGTGGGCATATAATTGAGTGAAACTGTGAAGGTAGATTCATTTTTGTCATTTGAACAGTTATGAGGGTTTTCAAGTGACTTCTGTCTGAGCTCTTCCTCCAGTAAGGGTTGTTTAACCACATTACTGTAAGCACTGTTTGTGTTTATGTTATTGTTCACACCACCGTCATTATCGACCATACAACGTGTGACTACCTGATGGTTATTGACAGTGTTAGTACACTCCTTCACTGATGGCAGTAATTTCTCTAGACTAGAAAGATCCTTTTCTCCATTTCTTCGTAATTCTGTTGCATTTTTCCGGATTCCTCCTATACAACCATTAGACTTTACATTTCCAATAACTAAAATACTGCCCATTTTTCCAGTTGACTTTGACTCATCAGCTGTGTTACACATTAAAAGGTTTTGTTGATACAACACTTGTGTTGAAGCACTTCCATCACTTAATGTGGAAGAAGTTGAAAGTGTCCTGGGTCTGTCCACTGCTTCACTTGATAAAGTCTTGTTAATGACACCGCCAAGAGGAAAAGCTCGTGGAATTTCATAGCCATCACCCCTGGGTGGTGGTGTATCATTGTAGATCAACTCAAGATATGTGGGAATCTTGCCTGGTGTTATGTTTGTAGGACTTGCATTCTGACATCCATCAAGACCTGTTTGTCCTTGTGGTAGTGCTTGTGGTAGGTCTCCCTGTCCTGGTATAATCTCAGGGGTGGCTTGAAGGAAAGGCACCCGATCCCGACTGCCAGAGTCGCTACCTGTCTTCCAAGAGCTGTCTGCAATTTAAACAATACATAGTTTGGAAACTGTGGCATGTTGTCACTAAGACCACTACAAAGACAACTAATTTATACAACAGTTAAACATTTTTAAACATAACAAACCAAGTGGTCGTACCATTACGCAATTGTACTCTTCAACTGAAGTGTTCAGTGATTGGAAGGTCATGTAACCCATAGTCACAGCATACTTAATTTTACACAAGGCAGTGCAAATGGTGACACTGGTACAATTGAATGTGGAGCATGTTGGTTCCATGTCTGACTGTCAGCTATTTGTAAACTTTAAATAATCTAAGCAGTAGTAGTGTACATTCATTGTGGAACATAATTTTAAGCATTGACTTTATACAAAGACTGTTGGCATGCATACAGGCAAGTATTTCTGCACATCTGGTCATGAACAGAAAGCCTAGAACCAAGGGGAAGGTGATCATTTGCAGCATCTTTCATGAATATGCATGTTGTGATGTTACAGAAAATTGGTAACAATAAAATAATTTATTAGAAAAAAACTGCAGTCATGTCACAAATTTTTAAGTGGTCTGGACAGCCTAGTGAGTACTTGCTACAGACTTCACAGTTTGAAGTTTGAACCCTGGTGGGGGCAAGAGATTTTCTCTTCTCCACACCTGTCCAGACTGGCCTTAGGGCCTACATATCCTCTTGTCCAATGGGTATTGGGGCTCTTTCCTGGGGTTAAAAGGCGCTGAGACATGATGCTGACCACCCACCCCCATCTAGCACCGAGGTTAAGAATGATTAGTGCTATACATCTACTCCCTGTCTGTGCCTGCATGGAATGTTATGTGGAGACCTTTACCTCACCTCAGATTCTAAACATTCAAATTAAACATTGCCTTACATACAGTCAAACATATATACAGCTATAACTGTGTGCTTTAAAGGTATGAGCACCCAAATTATGGCAGTAGTGGTTTATTTATTTTTTTGGATTACACTGCGTTGTTGTGCATGAATAGCCGAAAGCAAAATAAATAGTGAATTGTGAATGAGATACAGTGGGTTTTCAGGACTGCATTATCTTCATAAAGTTGTGAAGGTACTTGAAATAAAGTTTTTAACATTGAAGTGTATTCTGTGTTAGGCACATATATTGTTTAACTCTCACAATGCATCTGTTTATTCCAACCTTACAAGCTGAATTAATACAATTATTACCATGTTAAAATCTGTGTAAAACAATACCTGAACTGTTATTATGGTTTTCATCTTCAAAGAAGCCACGGTTATCTATTCCACCTGAATCAACAAGGAAGAAAGCATCACACAAACATCATGCTTGGTTAGTATATTGTTATTTAACCCTTTCTCTGCCAGTTAACAATTTCAGCCAGTGCAGCAAATTCTGTGGTGTGTCTAGTTTTAAGTGCAGGTGGTGTTTGTGATACACAGCTACACTCTTTTTAAGACATTTGTAAAAGTGCATCAGATTTTATTCCTTCAGACAAAAGTTTTGTTTGTAATAATGTGTTCATTTCTGGCTAACAAAAACAGCTCAGGATGATAAATTTATAGACATGTTTCAAAACAAAGCTTCATACTTGTCATGTGCTTAATTTGTGGCCTGCATTGCTCCATATGACATTGGTGTGGTGCTGCCCCAAGTTTAGGCCATATGACATGATTTTAAATGCTGGTAATTTATGTGTGTTTTAAGAGATGGCATCACTGTACAAAACATTTTCACCATTTCTGCTGCTTTTGGGCAACCGTGCTTATGAAAGAGTGGCAGCAATGCTTGTATAGACTGTAATATAAGCCTGGCAGAGACAGGATTAAATTAGCAGACATGCATAGTATAAATTGTTAAACATATGTTAATGAACAACATGACGTGGTTCATGACAGTGTCAAATGGCAGACATAATATACTATGGACCTTGTAATAAAAGAAGGGTTTATGAACATCTGACTGGTGCATAATGCACCTTGGCAATTGTCTTCCATGTATTTCAGGCCTCTTGATTGCAGGAGAATGGTGGAAGATCATAATTTATTCCACAATTAAAATTTGTCTGTTTGAATTTGGTTGCTTTAGAGAACAATAAGAAAGGCTTGGTGTTTATGCACTTCCATAGATGTGCATAAATTTATGTGTGTAAAAAATGAACATTATTTATCGCAGAATCTCTCCCCAGTCATGGAAAAGACTATCACTACCAAATGTGAGGGTTTACCCTTCCACCTCACATTTTCTATGTCCTGACATATTTTCAAGAGCAGTCAGTATTTGGAGTTTTACTGTCTTTTTCGTTATTTTATGTACCTCCAACATGTTTTGGCTTAACAGGCCCACCCCACACACAGTCACTTTACTGAACTGTGATGGCTCCATCATCATCCAGGAGTTCAGTAAATATAACAGTGGGAAGTAGCCAAGGTATACACATTTACAATATGTTCAAGTATTACAGTATATCGGTGTTACTAGAAATAATAAAACTTATAAAATCTGTGTGTGTAAAGTTGCCAACCACAGTATTAGTGCTGCAGTTTAGAACATGTGGCACCATACCTCCACACCGCAATAAAGCTTCATGGAATTTACAGGGGCAACTTTTACTTTGTCTGCTGATTGAGTACTTTCTTAAAGTGAGCAAATTTGCTCAAGCGATGTACCATGGCTGTGTACCACTAGCAATGCCAAAGTAATGAAAGCCTTCCATTAGACCCAGTCCAAACTTTAAATGCTGTATGTGCTAAATTTACTGTTAAAAACAGGCAAGCAATTTGAATTTAATACATTATAATATATGGCATAAAAGATTAAACTAAAAGGTTATTATACATTGTAAGTGTACTTCATAATACAAAACCATATGTATTTAATGAGTCTGTAATTGTCATTCTGAAAATGGTTAGTTTCATTAATCTGCATACTTACCATTGCGAGTCCTGCTCACATAATGCCCATTCTGGATGGCTATTAGAGGCAGGTCTACACTTTTGCTTTTGAGTTCTTCCAGAATCTCCAGACAATACTTAAATGTAGGTCGTGTCTCGGGATTGTAGTTCCAGCATTTCAACATTAGCTGGTGTCTGAAACATCACATATTGTTGTATTTATTCTCAGTCAGCATTATTCTGTCCTTGAACTCTGTCGCTATACAAAGGACCAAAATCCAAACAATGTGTCAGAATAACATCAGCTTCTGAAGGAACCTGAATGGTCAAAAAAAGAGTTATGGAATACTGATTGTGAAATTAATGGATTATTTCAGACATCTTACAAATGTAATCCACTTGTTCATAGTTACGTATTAATAACAATGATATGAAAAAGATTTATTTCCCAGAAAAATTAGCTGTTTATGAGATGGAAATTTTTGGTTTGGTAAGGTTAGTGAAAACATTATATTGGTGATCTCTTGATATTTGAGATTAACTTTTAAAATGCTGGGCATTTGAAGATATCCCCTGCTGGCTCAATTTAAATGCCATCTGTATGTTAAGCTGTGCCTGTCAGTCCACAGTTGGCCATCTAGGGATACCACTGCCGTGGCTTAAAAGACACAGTGTTTTTTAAAGGTGATATTCACTACGGAAAATTTTAAACTGCCATAACACAAATGAAGACATTTATTTTCTAAATTAAACTCACCATAGAAAGGTTTAATGAGAAAATCACCCATATTTATCATAAAATTCCTATCACCACCAAACAATTAAAAATAACACATTCTAAGCTAATTACATATTCAGTGACCAGGTGGTTTGCATATTGCATATTTCATAGGCTCCAAAACTGCACTAAATCAAACTTCCTTAATTTAATTTTTTTGGGGGTGGGGGTTGTGGTGGTTGGGTTAAGTATACTGTATGGTGACATGCCAAAATGAAATCCAGTTAGCAGTTTTATAGTACAAGTCACATACACAAAATTTAATTGAAATCAATTCAGGGGTTTGGGAAATGAGATATTTTTTTATTACAGTAGTGTATTTACTTCATGCATTATAAATAAAGATGCATAAAATGGAAATGGCTTTGATTGACAAACATTATAAAGTTCAGTGCAGCGAGCAGGCCACTCTAGATGTAATTTAATGCTGGCCTGTAAACCCCTTATGAAAACCAATCAGAATTTATGTTATCATGTCCAAATCAATTATTAATATATATTTTTTTTAATTTTACCACACTTATGAAGTAAGTTTAGTCATTACAAATAATTGACAGCCATTTAACAGCTTTTGAAGTACAGAAATTTTCATGCAAAGCTCTACAGTCAATCACTTTACATTAACCTCATCGGTCCCCTGAGCAATAATATTTGTCCATCCACAGTGTAATATCATAGGGAGGGAAAGTGAAATCGACACTCCTCCTTCACCTCCCAGAACCTCCACTAAATCACAGGCTGTGATAGGCAGAAAAGGAGGAAGACTTCATTCATATATCCCTACAACTGTGATACATGTGCTTTATAACCTATAGTAAAATTGGCGAGTAAAGAAAATTAAAATATGTTATAAGTGAATACATATATATACGCATGTGCGTGTGTGTGTGTGTGTGTGTATGTGTGTGAGATAATTCGGTGCATGGGCCCAAACACAGTGCTATGTGAGGGCAGGTTTTTCATCCTGTGGAAGCCTGAAATCACTACCTAAAATTTAAATTACAAAAATTTTGACTCACACTTGAAGCAGTAATGTGACTACAGTATTGAATGTTAAATTACTGAATACTCCAAATGTAGATGCTACAATAATCTACATATGGATAATGAAGAGCTTACTGTCTTGTACTGTCATACATACTGATTTTTTTTTATACATTAAGGAAGAGTTAATTGAAATATACTTTGCTACATACAGCTCTTCTGGACAGTTATTTGGTCTTCCAAGGCGTCCACCATTCCTGACATAATGTAGCACCTCCAGGTTTGTTCTGGCTGGATAGGGCTGCTGTCCAAGTGTCATGATCTCCCAAATCAAAACACCAAAAGCCCACACATCTGACTGGCAAGTGAACACACCATCCACCAGTGACTCGGGGGCCATCCACCTGTAAACACAATTTGTCCCCACGTGTCTGTAGATTGTTTCTAAACAATTTTTCAGTGCACTGGGTAATGACACTAAATTGCTGAGATTATGTATGAAAAAAACGGTCCCTTTACAGGCCTGAAGTGGCCCAGAAGGTTCCAGGAAATTAAGGTTCCCAGATTTTGTGACAACGGCACACGATGGTGGTAAGGTTGTCAGCCTTATGCACCGGCCGCCTTTACCCCCAGGAAATGCTCCTGGTACTCATTTCTATTAGAGGCTGAGTCAAACCCAGGGCCATAGTGCGATCGGAAGGATTTTATGTCAAAGAAAAATTCCAATGACACCAGATGGAATCGAACCAGCGACCTTCCGATTTGTACCAAATGGATTAAGGAGCATGGAGCGCCTGTGAAATGATGCTGACAAGGGAATACCAAAATACTTGGAGAAAAGCCTGTCCCAGTGCCACTCTGTTTACCACAAATCCCACATGGACTGAACTGGGATTACACCTGGGCCTCTGCAGTGAGAGGCTGGCAGCTAACTGCCCAAGCCATAGCACAACCATTTTCTAAACAAATAGCTTCTACAAAACTGAAACATTTGTTCAACGCACTGCATGATCTCATTGTGCAGAACTGTAATATTTCATTAGCTGGCTGTCCTTCTGTCATCAGGTGAAAGCATTAATCCCTTTATATTCCAAAATGACAGGAATCAGCTCCATATTACAGCCTCAGTGCAGAAGGTTTTATACTTTTACCTGATGATGGAAGCAGGGCCAGTTCTTGAAGTGTTCTTTAACTAAAATGAGAAAATGGGAAGTGTCCACCATGTGCATGTTTTATAACAATCCTCTAGAGCTATTTAATAATAGTTAGTTGAGACATAATTTGTGAAGCTGAATGAAGGCAAACTTGTCATTCCACTTAAATGACACACCATGAACTTAAAAGGAATATGGTGGTAAAAATCTATACATCTTTTGGTGAGTGCTCAGCTTCAGACTCCAGGCTGATTTTACAGGTGGGGAGTGCACTGAATAAGAGGTTGGGTAGACTCCAGGGCCATTCATGTGGCAGCAAGCAGAAATATCTGCCAAAAACTGAATGTCAGATGGTAATCCATAGTCATTACTTTACTGACAGAGTTATTCTGGCTTATTCTCAGCACTACAGAAAATATGTATAACCATGAACTTTAGTGTAGCAAGGTGTGAACACACTACGCTGAAATGTGCGTCAGCTCAGATCCTGCACCTTGTATTACCAGCAAGACTCATTACCTTTCCCACTTCCCCATAGCATGTTGACCTCTAAATGAGTGATGAAGGTGTTGAATCTTGAATTGAATAATACTTGGTATGGGTTCTCTATACATGTGTCTGGGCCTGGCTGGCAAGTCTGGCATGATTAACTTCAGTATGTTTTGTTAAAATAGTCATCTGTTATCCAAGTACATCTGTTTCTTTGTTATAGGTATGAGTATACAACCAAACTCCCTTGGGTAGGGGAGACACACTATCTCAGTATAACCATTGGGCTGTGGGTTAGATGAATGAGGAACTGATCAATTCTTGTCCGGGACAAGAGATTTTTCTCTCCTCCAAACTAACCAGTTCCAGCTTCCTTTTCGGTGGATATTAGGGTCTCTCTTTCTTGGTGGGGGAGGGGGTCGATTGAATGACTGGGGCGTGATGCTGAGCACCCTTCTTCATCTAATACCAAGGTTAAGAATGTTTGGAGACTTACCTCCAACTCCATGATATGCTTACATGTTTTGGTACCTAATTAGTCACAGGGATAGCTTATCTTTAATTCAATGTGATATGATATATATTATTCCTGTTTCATAATGTTTTTATCATCATCACCATGTCAGCAATCCATCAGTTCTACATTGGTGCTTTGCATCAGTTTTATGTGTTCTGAGTCTTGTATTGCACTCTGCATATTAAATACGATTATAGATGTGTCTGCTTTACAGCCATTGTATGAATTCATGTCAATTATGCCTACTTGCAGGCGTGTGTTTATTAACAATATTTAACTTTTGTATCTCCATAGGCAAATGTAGTGGGAGGATAAAGACCACAAAGTTGAGAAAAGGCATGAAGAGATGGGATGTTCTCTGGGTAGATTGCCTCTTTGTGACATTATAAGCTGTGAACATACCTTACAGGTAATAATCCTTCTCCTTCTTTTCGATAGTAGTCATTCTTGTATATGTCTCTCGCAAGACCAAAGTCTCCAATCTTGACTATCCTTGTCTGACGATCTCCTGATGATACTAGACAGTTGCGACATGCCAAATCCCGGTGAACAAAATGCATTTCTTCCAAATATCTACAACCTCTGGCAACATCTACACACATTGCCAATAGGTCAAGTAATGTAAGAGAATTTCCTGTGTACTGAAAAACAAAATACTTATTTAGGTTCTTGAAAAAACTAGAAGATAGAAGCATCAGGGCAGTCACATACTTGCGTACCAGATTGCATATGTAACACTGAACCATTTATTTTGTGCCTTATATTTATGTCATAAGGGCAGGATATTACAGACTTTGTGGTCTGCACTACAATACTGTCTGGCCAGGGATGCAATGATGATAGCAGTTTGTAAATTTACTGGACAAGTATTGGCTTACTTTTGGACTTTTTGAAGAGGGAATTGTGTGTGATGAAAGCTGGCACATTAGTGGAACTTAAGGCCTAAATCTTCCAACTGTGCTGCACAGTTTCTCTAAATTTGTGTCTCCAGGTACTCAGAAATGCCCACAGTTTTCTTGAGAGGTCTTGAGGACAAATGGTGGTCACAGTCACAATGTTGTGTACTAAAAATTCTCCATAGTTGTGAGTCACAATGAGTGTGTAAAGTGTAAATTTTTCTAAATAGTATACAGAAGCTGAACAAAATTTCACTGGTTTAACAGTTCATGCACTACCCTGCATGAGCATTGGCAGAAAATTCCATGGACCTCTTTGGCACTTTGACACTGCAGCTTGTTTTTGGCATTTTAAATTTAAGAGATAACAGTAGCAGTCCTGTTCAAAACACAACAACTCTCCCGCTTGTATGTCTTGGCCAGTTGTATAAATAGTTATTAGTTTTTCCCCCAGATGCCATTCAGTCACTTTGTGACCACAGTATCAATAGATCTATCATTTTTTGACACAGAGTCCATATAAATGAATGATTTTTAACTGAAAGTGCTTTCTGTTTGTTTATAAATAACATGTATGCCAGAGAATGAATTTTGCACATGCATCTATAACTATATGTTCACACCGCTTTTCATGCTACATTGTGCTTTTTTACTTTATACTGCATGCAGTATAGAGAGCACCCCCCTGATTATGTTTCTAAGCATGAAAGCTGTCCCAGGAACTTTATCACTTATGAAGCCTGCATCCATCAGGAATTATAGTCTGTTCCTCCCCTCTCTCTTGCAGTTCAGCTTGCCTTAGAGCACCAACCTCTAGTTTCTAGGAAAGCCTGCAACTTCTGAAAGTACTTCCTGATATTTGGCAGCGTTTTTGTCTTGAAACATTAGCAGTTCCTCTGTGGATACTTTTTTTTCAGTTAATGTAATAAATGTGGATTATTTACATAAACTTTCAGTGCCCATGACACATTATAATTACATGGATTCAAATCTGAAGATCTAGGAGGCCACAATCTGTTAGTTATTGACTGTTCATTGAATACCTCTTTCACAGAAGCTGTTCCAAAGTTTGCTGTGTGGATCATGACACAACCCTGCAAGAAGTAACCATACATTTTTTCTTCTTATTGTTTTAATTCTTGAAGAATTGTGCCAGAACTGACCAAACACAACAACTGGAATTTACTGTGAACCATACTTCACCCAGAAAATACAAGTTCCAAATCAAGAAATCCATTGGCTACCAACTCTTGAGACCATTTGCAATACTGTTTTTTAGCTTCCAAGTCTACAAAAAGGCTCTAAAATTACATGGGTGTAGTTAGAAGTTTAGTTCCCCTACAAGCTGAGAAAGTTGATATCCTGGTTTGAACAGGCAACTGGCACATTGATTTTCTGAGGCTTGTTTCCATTCAAGGACCAATTTCTCCAGTTTTTCATCAGTTCAAACATAATATTTTCATACTTTCATTTTGTGCAGCATTAAACCTCTTGTTCTAGAGTTTTCACATTGTTCTGAATATCGTTCTTTTGAACACCAATAAGTAACTTGGCGATATTTCAAAAGGGTGTCTACTGCTCTGGCATAAAAGTATACAATCACTTGCCACCAAATTTAAAAAGTTTAGCTAAAGATATAAAGTTATTCAAACCGGCTTTAAAAAGATTTCTTTGTTCACATTCATTCTATTCGGTAGATGAATATTTTGCTTATA
>Ga0123355_10006246_pt1 | contig 17603 bp, 14 predicted proteins | sample TergutEmb28metaG_3_FD_89872 | JGI IMG/M metagenome (GOLD analysis project Ga0123355, IMG submission 89872) | Embiratermes neotenicus P1 segment gut microbial communities from Petit-Saut dam, French Guiana - Emb289 P1 | ecosystem: Host-associated > Arthropoda: Insects > Digestive system > Gut ...
AGGTTGGTCACCTGAGCTTGCTACCGTTCCCGCCTAAATATTTCTTGTATTAGATTATGCCCGCCTTATATTTAGGCAGGTCTCTTTGCTTTGCTTATCGTTAATATTGTTTTCATAACAAAAGGAAGGAGTAAAATATTTCATATTTTATTTATGGGAGTGTGTGAGATATGAAAAATGTAAAAAGATTCGTTTGTTTAGTTTTGACACTGATAATCCTATTGCCTGTTATGTCGGCTATCCCGGCGCAGGGAGCACCTGTTAGAGTAGATTTAACAAATGCACAAAGGCAAGAGCTTAATGCTTTTTTTCGTGTTTTTGCAGGTGATAACTATGCTGGAGTTACATTAGGTGACTACGATGTAGCAGATGGCACTCAAAGCATAGGTGTTGCATTAAGATTTTTTGTATATTACGTCCTTAGGGGTGAAGTAAATAGGGGGATTTTTAGCCCCCCAGATACTGGCTCAGTAATCAGGGGAGATAGAGGAGGCGCTCACTTTGACTTTGTAACTGCAACTTATATTGAGTCTTTGCTGTTAAAGTTTTTTGGCATTACCGGTGTTCAGCATGGGCATATTTACTTCGGCGAGTGGCGAGCCATTGAGTTTAGAAACGGCAGATATTATCATGTTTCAGTCAACGGTGGACCATGGACTGAAATAGAACTAAATGTTATAGACTTTTATGACAATGGCAATGGTACATTTTCGGCCGGAATTGAAATAGAAATACGTGAGTTTGATGAGGGCGAACTCATAGACCAAAGCCAGCATTTTAATGCAGCCATCGTTCGGCCATTCGGCGACACATGGCAGTTGCTTTATTGGCGAAACGACGCTGACAGGAACGCGCCTTTGCCTGGACAGCAGGCTCCGCCCCCGCCGCCCGCGCCCGCAACCGCCACGCCATCCACACATTCGATTCTGGTTGACGGACAACCTGTAGCGTTCAGGGCATTTACCATCGGCGGCAGTAACTTCTTCATGCTGCGTGACCTTGCCTATACACTAAACGGCACGGCAAGTCAATTTGAAGTGACTTGGGACGGTTCACGCAATGCCATCAACTTGATAACAGGCTCGCCGTATACCCCGGTCGGCGGTGAAATGCCCGCCGGTGACAACGCAGTCAGGGACGCGCATCCCAGCACGGCGGCTGTATATGTTGACGGGCAGCCTGTGAATCTGCGCGCCTACACTATAGGCGGCAACAACTTCTTCATGTTGCGCGACCTCGGTGAAGCTTTAGGCTTCGGCGTAGATTGGGACGCCGCTGCGGGGACGGTGCTAATCACTACGGATTAGATTTACGCAAGACAAAAAAGCTGCCCGGCTACTCCGCCGGGCAGCTTTTTGGCATTACAAAGAAAATTTATGTTGACAAAAATGAAAGGGGAGGAGTAAAATATTTCATATTTTTATATTATCTGGGAGGGGTAGATTGTGACGGAGTTTAGAGACGTATACGGGAACAGAATCGCGCGGCGTGTTGGTGACAGGATTTGGGATAACTATGGCAATTGGGTATACGAAATTCGCGGTGATCGTGTCTGGGACACTATGGGTAACTGGGTGTATGAGATAAGGGGCGACCGAATATTTGACACATCCGGCAATTGGTTGTACGAGCTTAGAGGAGATAGGCTTTTCGACACATCCGGAAATTGGCTGGGGTCAGATTGGTGAAAGGGGAGTCTAACATGACGGACGAAATGAGAGAATTAATAGAAAAAGCCGAAAGTGGCGATACGGATAGTCAGTTTGCTTTAGGAAGTGCATATGCATTCGGGAAAGACGGATTTGCTAAAGATGTGCAACAGGCAATATACTGGTTAAATAAATTAGATGGGAAATATGTCGGCGCGTTACATACCTTAATAGGGATTTACAAAGGAGTTCTTGGAGATGAATTCAAAAATCCAGACGAGATAATCAAGTGTTTTGATAAACTAGTAAAGATGCACGGTGATAAAGACCCCATTGATTCTAGGGTAATTGTTGCAATGGTTGATTTTGGGACAATATTAGCGGCAGATCCTGATAATAGCCACATTAGCGAAGAAACAGGCGGGATTCCGGAGCTTGTCGCTTATTATGATCCCCAAAAAGCTTTCGAGTTGATTGAACAAGGCGTCAGACTTGCAGAAATGGAAATGGAAAATCCGCTCAAATATGTGCATTATTCTGATATACACGGTGCGTATCATTCCGAGATACGCAAGGCATATAAAGGCGAATTGCGGGAAAAAGGACAATTCAAAGGCTGGGAAGCTCCTGCGAAGAAAGTAGTCTATGCACAAAGGGCAATTGCATCATTGGAAAAGGGGAACACTAGCTATCGTCCGGAAACTGTGGCTCAACTGATTCCGCATCACAAAACACAAGTAAAGAGCGGACGGAAAGAGCTACGTTTGGGTATTAAGGCGCTTGTCCTAGTACGCGGTTCGGAGGAATTTTATGAGGAGACATTGAGCATAATTAATAAATTGCGACAGTCGGATTTCTCTGTAGACAGGGAAGCTGCTGATTTGATTGAAAAGTATTTGCGTGAGGCTGAACGTGAAACAATCAAATTAGGTGAAGCACAAAAATTAAAAGAAGAACAGGATAAACAAGCTGAAAAGCGATTACGTTCATCAAAGAGACGCAGTACAATTTTATTGTTTTTGCAGTTGGCGCTGTTCGCACTTTTTCTCTATGAGCGTTTTGTTTCTATAAACTACTTCTATGTTTCCTATGTTTTTTCTCTAATTCCTTCTTGGACGTATGCTATGCGTTCATTAATAAGAGCTAACCAGCTACCTATGATTATTAACATTGCAATAATGTGCATTCCGATGGCTGTTTTCTGTTTGACTGTTGGAATTATATCTTTGAAGCGGTCATCTGCTATAGGGGGCAATTTGATTATAGTTGGTATGATTTTAGCCCAAATTGTTGCACTTATAATGTTCAATAATGATTGGTTGAATTTAGGGACGGTGTTTTTTGATGGCGAATGGTTTCTTGTAAGTCGGTATCTCTCGGTTGAGATTGTTCCCGTTATCCTCATAAGTGTTGTTTCTGCAATTCCGGGTCTTGTTGTGAACAACCGAAGAAATTAATTTTGCAAGAGGATAAAATCGAAAAAATCAAACACAAAAGCTGCCCAGCTATTCCGTCGGGCAGCTTTTTCATCATCACCTCGCCCAGCCGAGCAGGGTTGCGCCGTCATTCCTGCTTTCCAGCAGATTGCGCGAGTTCAGCAGCATAATCGCGGCGTCGGCACGTGTGACGTGGTCACCGTGAATGCCGGATATACCGCCTGCGATGATCCTTGTGGCGGAGAGATTGCGTGAGGCCGCGTACGCCCATGCCGGGATATACAGGTCGGTCTGCACGGCGGCGGGGACTGCGACGTCGGTGATATCGAGGAGCCTGTTGAGGATAACCGCCGCTTCGGAGAACGTAATCGGCGAATTTGGCGAAAAGACAATCCTGCCGGCTGAGTTCCTGTACCCGGTTATAACGCCATCCATCAACGCGGTTGAGACGTAGGGTTTTATCCACAGCGGAATGCTGTCATCATCATAAAATCCAGTCCGCGTGACGCCGGTGAGGGGATCAACTCCGGCAGTTTTTAGGGCCATGGCTAGGAACTCGCCGCGGGAAACAGTTTTCTCCGGCCTGAAGAAATGCTTGCCGCCCAGAGTTTCACCGGTGAAGATGTCGTTTTCGGCCAACACAAGCGCCGCGAAAGCCGCGCTGTTTCCACTCATATCAACGTAATTTGTCCTGCCGGACTGCCGTTTTACATTGATTCTGACAGTTGCCTCGGGCGAGACGTTGCCCAAAGAATCAACCGCAACATAGCCGAAGCTGTCCCGGCCGCGGAAGCGCTCTCTTGGCGTGTAAATGAAACTTCCGTCGTACAGGATTGTAACAGAGCCTCTCGTTGGCTGGGTGACAATCTCAAACGTCACAGCATCCCCCTCCGGGTCGGCAGAGGAGAGTTTTTCGATAATCGGCACATCGCGGAAAGTGGAGAATTCAAGATTTTCGGCAATTGGCGGTGCATTTGAAGCGATGTCGGACGTGGTTGCCGCCATCGCGGCAAAGCGGAGGCATCCGCCCGCGGCGATTATGAAGAGCAGCATAATGCAAGCGCGCACAGTCTGTTTTTTGAAGATAGCCATAATATAAAACTCCTCCGTACTAAAATGTAAGTGATTACGTATCTGGTCTCAACGGATACGAGATTATTTTTTGCCCGAATCTTGAAAATATTCCCTGAAAATGAAAATTTGACGCAGAAATATAATGCTAAAATAACGTGGTCAGATTTGACATATGATGAAAATTGTTGTAATATATTGCGTAATTTAATTTTGGCAAATAAAGGGGGCGTCGCACAATGGCAGAAATAAGCAAGGCAGTCTGTAAAGAATTTGTTGACAGCAGGGCGCGGGAGCTCGAAAGTTCGATCAAAATTGAAAAATCTTTCTATGAGAAAAATGACGTCAAACACGGCCTCCGAAACAAAGATGGCACAGGCGTTATGGCTGGTGTTACAAGGATAGGCAGTATTCAGGGTTACTATATGCGCGACGGTGAGAAGACCGATATGGAGGGGAAGCTCTATTATCGCGGTATAGACGTTGCCGATATTGTAAACGGATTTTTAAGTGAGGATCGCCCCGGATTTGAGGAGACGGCGTATTTGCTTATTTTCGGAAACTTGCCGGATAAAAACTCGCTTGAAGAGTTTCACAGGATTTTGGAGAAATACAGAGAACTGCCGGACAGGTTCACAGAAGACATGATTCTGGCTGCTCCCAGCGTGAACATAATGAACAAACTGGCGAGCTGTGTGCTGGCTTTGTATACATATGATGACAAACCTGAGATAGACAGCGATCTGGCCAAAGAGCTTGACAGGGCGTTGCACCTTCTGTCCTGGTGCCCAGTGATAGCGGCGAACGCTTACGCTGCCAAACGCCACTATCACGGTAAAGAAGGGCTTTATCTCCATTGGCCTCGTGAAGGGCTTTCAATGGCTGAAAACTTTCTGCACTCAGTTCGGCATGACGGCAGTTTTACCAAAGAAGAAGCGCGACTGCTAGATTTATGTATGGTTCTGCATGCGGAGCATGGTGGCGGTAATAACTCCGCGTTTGCCTGCCGTGTTTTAACGTCATCCGGTACTGATATATATTCCGCTATCTCGGCGGCGATAGGTTCACTGAAAGGCCCACGGCACGGCGGGGCAAATGAAAAGGTTATGGACATGTTCTCGTATATCGAAAGGGACGTCAAAGACTGGAAAGACGAGGACGAGATTTTTGACTATCTCGCGAAGATAATAAGGCGCGAGGCCGCAAGTGGTGACGGACTGATATACGGCATGGGCCACGCAGTATACACGGCATCCGACCCGAGAGCAGTTATGCTTAAAGAGCTTGCGAAATCCCTTGCCGAAGAAAAAGGAATGCTGGATGAGTTTGAGCTTTTTGAGACTGTGGAGAAGCTCACTCCGCAGGTATTCAGCCGGGAGCGGGGATTTAACAAAACGCTGTGTGCGAATGTAGACATGTACTCCGGCCTTGTCTATAAAATGCTGGGGATTCCGCAGGATCTATATACGCCGCTTTTCGCAATCGCGAGGATGGCCGGATGGTGCGCACACCGCTTGGAGGAAGTGTTCAACGGCGGAAGAATAATGCGCCCGGCGTATAAAGCGATAGGGCTGGACGAAGCGTATTTACCGCTTTCGGTGCGATGAAACAGCGGGCGAACACTGTTCGCCTCTACAAAAACCGCTCACTCCGTGGGGGCGCACCCTGTGCGCCTGTGGTTAAATGAATTTATTTTTACTTACAGAGAGGACAATATATGTCAAACAGGATATTTACATCGGAATCAGTGACGGAGGGACACCCGGACAAAGTCTGTGACCGGATATCGGATGCGGTGCTTGACGCGATTCTGGAAGGGGACAACGCGGCCAGGGTTGCTTGCGAGACTGTCGTAACGACCGGTATGGTTCTTGTGATGGGAGAGATATCGACCGGCTGTTATGTTGATATTCCCAAATTGGTGCGTAATACCATCAGAGACATAGGGTATGTTCAGCCGGAATTTGGGTTTGACCATAAAGGATCAGCCGTGTTGACGGCGATTGATGAACAGTCGGCCGATATAGCAATGGGCGTGGACAATGCGTATGACGACTCCGGAGATGCGGGTGCGGGGGATCAGGGCATGATGTTCGGTTTCGCGTGTGATGAAACGCCGGAGCTTATGCCGGCGCCGATCTCAATGGCGCACGCGCTTGCCCGCAAGTTGGCAGAAGTCAGAAAAACAGGCGAACTTAAATTTGTCCGGCCGGATGGGAAAAGCCAGGTAACGGTCGAATATGACGGAGACAGTAATATAATAGGCGTCCCCGCAATTGTTATATCTACGCAACACGACGATGATATAAGCATTGAAAATTTGCGGGAGGGTGTTATCGAATGCGTCATCAAGCCCGTGATACCGGCGGAACTAATCAAAAAGGATACAAAGATATTCGTCAACCCGACGGGCAGGTTTGTCACCGGCGGACCTGCGGGTGATACTGGGCTCACCGGGCGGAAGATTGTCGTCGATACATACGGCGGATATGCCGCCACCGGCGGTGGCGCGTTTTCAGGGAAAGACCCGTCGAAAGTGGACCGCAGCGCCGCATATATGGCCAGATATGTCGCGAAAAATATCGTGGCGGCGGGTCTTGCGCGTGTGTGCCAGGTGGAATTGGCGTACGCAATTGGAGTTGCGCAACCTGTTTCGGTGTTTGTGGACAGCAGAGGCACGGGCGTATTCTCGGATGAGAAGATTGCCGGTATATTAAAAGAGGTATTCGACTTCAGACCGTCAAAAATAATCCAGAAGCTTGACTTGCTTAAACCGATTTATAAAAAAACAGCCGCGTATGGCCATTTCGGTAGGCAAGACGAGGGATTCACATGGGAAAAACTCGACATGACCGAGACGCTGAAGAGTTATCTGTAAGCTATGAAGGATGAAAAAAACTCAGGGAACAGACGCCCGCCAATCAAAAGACATGCAGACCCGTATAATCGGGATGTGCGCGATATAGAAGAGGACAGCGGCGTGATAGAGGGCCGCAATGCTGTGATTGAGGCGTTGCGTGCCGGGGTCAATATTGACAAAGTTTTCATAGCGATAGGCGAAACAGACGGTGCGTTGAAACATATAGCGGCAGCGGCCAGAGAGGCCGGAGCCGTGGTGACAGATGCCGACAGACGTAAGTTGGATTCTATGAGCCGCACACGTGCGCATCAAGGCGTTATTGCGGTTGCCGCCTGTGCGGAATATGCCACGGTGAGCGATATTCTGGAAAAAGCCCGGCAAAAAGGCGAAAATCCTCTCGTTGTAATATGTGACGAGATTTCCGACCCGCATAATCTTGGTGCGATAATCAGGACTTGTGAAGCTGTTGGGGCGCATGGGGTGATTATCCCGCGCCGCCGCAGCGCGGGGCTTAACGCAACAGTCGCGAAAGCCTCGGCGGGAGCTGTGTATCACACGGCGGTGGCGCGTGTGCCGAATCTTAGGGCGGCTATAATGGAGCTGAAAGACGCCGGATTATGGGTGTTTGGGGCGACAGCCGGGGGTGAAACATCACTGTGGCAGGCGGATTTGACAGGCAGCACGGCGATCGTGATTGGCGCTGAGGGTGCGGGAATCAGTCGGCTTGTTGGGGAAAGCTGTGACTTTCATATAAATATACCGATGTTTGGCAAAATCTCATCGCTTAACGCATCGGTATCAGCGGCGCTATTACTGTATGAGGCTGTGAGGCAGAGGAGCGGCGGCTTGTAAGATGTGAAAAACTCCATAAGGAGGAAACGTGTATGGCGATTAACAATGGCAATATACACAGCGATATCAATCCGGATGACTTTACGTTAGAATCTATTCTGGCAGAGTTTAAAAGCGCCGCGTATATTGACGGCGACAAAAAAACACCGCCGGAGATTCTGGACAAAAAAGCCGAAAGGATAATTATGGAAGAAGTCGGGGACATAGAATTTTCCGCGCTTCTCACGTCCGAAACCGCGGAGGAAATCGCGCCCGCGGATGATCCGCATCCGGGCGATGCGGTGTACATCTCCACGCCCGAAATAGCTGAAGCTTATTTGGAACCGGGGCTCTTCCAAGATGCCGAGCCTGAACCGATGTTGGAGCCTGAATCCCGGCTCAAACCCGGTCAGGAACCGAAAGTCCAAGTCGAAAGTGACCCAAATGTTGACGCGGATATTTTGTTTTTTGAAAACTTTCGTTATTCCGAATCCGTGCCGCAGGATGAAATAGTACAAGAGGTAGAGCGGGCGATTGAGCGTGAACTTGATTACGGGGAAGATACACGGGAAGCAATAAGAAAAGGCTTTGGCCTATTAAACCCTCCTGAGCATGACGCGTTGCCGCATGATAATTTGCAATATAACGCGCCGGAAGAAATCGAGGCGGCGGAAGAAGAGACATTTGCAGAGCCGGAGCTGAAACAAGCATCGAAACGATTCGCAGCGGCGTGTAATTCCATCTCGCTCAGATGTCTTTCTGCGCTGGTTGTTTCGCTTATAATGGCGTTTTTGACGCTTATGTTTGAGGCGAATCCCGAGATAATCTTCCCGTTCGGCATAGGGCAGAATCAGACAGTTGTCATAGGACTCCTTATGATTCTGTTGCTTGTTGTTATGATACTGCTGTCGGATCTGATTGTCCATGGAGTAAAGTCGCTTATAAAGGGGGAGCCTGGCGCGGAGACGCTTATTTTGTTCGCCTGTGTATTTTCGCTTATATCAGGCGCCGTTACTATAATAAGGGGAGAAGCGGGAATCAATCTGCTGCCTTATTGCGTTGTGCCAGCATTTTCACTTTCCTTTGCGGCATTTGGTGAAAAATGCCGTTTGCAGGCAATCACCGATTCTTTGAGAACAGCCTCTGCCTCGGCCGAACCTTATGGCGTGTTTGCTGAGTATAGTGAGAATATCGACAAGTCGATATTGAAAAAGGCCTATGGCAGAGTCGATGGTTTTTACAATAATCTTATGCACCCCGACGTTGGCGAAATGATGTATCGTTATGCCGCGCCGATTTTATTCGCTGCGACAGTGTGTTTTTCCGTGATTACGACGTTGATTCAGAGGCAGGGTGAATATTTTCTACATACACTGTCTGCGATGCTGGCTGCCGCGGCGCCGTTTTCGGCGATACTTGCGTTTGCCGTCCCGTTTGGCAGTATAGCGAAAGCCATACGTAAGTCGGGCGCGGCTATAGCAGGGTGGGGCGGGGCAGACGATATCTGCTATACAGACGGCGCGTGTGTGACTGATGACGACCTATTTCCGCCGGGGACGATTACGTCAAGCGGGGAAAAGACGTTTGAAGACGTGAATTTTGAAAAGGCGCTGCGCTGTACCGCGAGTTTGATTATAGCATCCGGCTCAGGGCTTACCCGTGTTTTTGGTGACATGCTTGAAAAACGTGGATACAGCATGATTCAGGTTGAAGAGTTTGCGGCATATGAAGGCGGGGTTGGCGCGCTGATTGAAGGTGAGCGCGTGATGACCGGTTCGGCGGCGTTTATGAATCTGCTGGGCGTCAGGATTCCGGACGATGTAAATTTAAAAAATGTGGTTTTCACTGCGGTGAATGACCGGTTGATTGGAATGTTCGCCATCAACTATGTGCCGACCAATTCGGTGCAGAACGCGTTGATATCGGTTATGAAATGGCGTGTCAAGCTGTTTTTGGCCGTACGGGATTTCAATATCACGCCGCTGATGTTAGAACAGAAATTCAAAGTTTCGCTTGAGGGCATAGCGTATATACCGGTGCAGAACTCGTACACGATATCAGACTTAGGCGATGAAAAGGAAGGCCGCATGTCGGCGATTCTGACGCGGGAGGGGTTTGGCCCGTTCGCGGAAGTGGTGACACGCGGCAGGATGCTGAAAGCCACAGCCGGCGTTTCTGTTATTGCTTCGATAGTCTCAGCAGCGCTGGGTGTCCTGATGATGTTCTACATGTTCTGGATGGGCGCGATTGTATCTGCCCGCCCGGGGAATCTGCTTCTGTTCATGTTGGCGATGCTTGGCGTGGTGCTTGTAATCTGCGGGCGTGTTAAATTCAGGAAGTAGGAGTCACTGCCTAGTCGGCTACTGATGCCTGCGCACAAAAGATGCAAAACACACTATTGTAATTTCATTTAATTTAGTATATAATCTCTGAAATTTCTATTATTTTGATGAGGAGTGGATCAACATATGCCGGATACCACCGAGAATATCCGCAATATTGCTATTCTTGGCCATGGAAGCAATGGTAAAACCAGCGTTGCCGAGAGTATGCTTTTCCTGACAGGGGGCACAGACAGACTCGGGAAAATAGCTGATGGGAACACTATCGGCGATTCTGACTCAGAGGAGATAAAGCGCCAGATATCGATTTATCTGTCCACAATGTTCGTAGAGCATGGCGGATGTAAAATCAACATCCTGGACACGCCGGGATACTTTGACTTCGCCGGAGAAGCGGCGGAAGCTCTTAGAGTAGCTGACGGGGGCATTATCGTATGCAGCGCGAAAGACGGAATCAGCGTCGGCTTTGAAAAGGCGTGGAGCTATCTGGAGCGCAGTAAGCTGCCTAGGGCAATATACGTCTCAAAAGTTGACGAAGAGAACGGGGACTTTGAAGCTGTTTTCTCAGCCTTGCGTGAGAAATACGGCACGTCCATATGCCCGCTGATAGCGCCTATCAAAAGCGCTTCGGGCAAAGTTGAAGGCGTCATCGACATCGTAAGCCGCAAGGCGTATACATCGAAGGACGGCAAGCGGACTGAAATCCCGATTCCCGATGATATGAGCGCAGAACTTGAGGAGCTGTACACAGCCGTGAACGAAAGCGTCGCCGAAACAAGCGAGGAGCTTATGGAGAAATACTTCTCCGGTGAGGAGTTCACCACAGAGGAGATTATTTCCGGACTCAAAGCGGGCGTGAAAGACCTGACGTTGTTCCCGGTGTTTGCCGGATGCGCGTTGACCGGACTCGGTACAATGCCGCTGCTTGACGCTTTTGTCAATCTTTTCCCGTCACCGGCGGAAAACGGGGATGCCACAGCGGACGGAGATGAAATCCCGGCTGACCCGAACGGTTCCGCCTGCGCAATTGTGTATAAGACGATTTCCGACCAATACGGAAAGTTCAGCATATTTAAAGTCCTCTCCGGCAAAGTGACGGCGGACATGCAGCTGACGAACACGCGCACCGGGGCGGTTGAGAAAATGGGTCATATCTATCACATGCAGGGCAAGAAGACCATTGAGGTCAAGGAGCTTGTATGCGGCGATATCGGCGCCGTATCAAAACTCACCGGCACCAAGACTGCTGACACGCTGAGTGACGCGAGAAAACTCGTTACCGCAAAGGGAATTGAGTTTGTTGCACCGTGCTATTCAATGGCGATAGCCCCGAAGGTAAAAGGCCAGGAAGAGAAAATATCGTCAGGCTTCACCCGCCTTGGTGAAGAGGATCTGACGTTCACATACGTGAACAACCCGGAAACGAAGCAGCTTGTACTTTCGGGCGCCGGGGATATCCATCTTGATGTTTTGTGCGCAAAGCTTGGTGTTGAGGTTGTGCTTTCCCCTGCAAGAGTACCGTATCGTGAGAAGATCCGCAAACGCATCGAAGTGCGCGGGCGGCATAAAAAGCAATCCGGCGGAGCGGGGCAGTTTGGTGACGTCGTCATGGTATTTGAGCCGGGCGAGAACGAAGATTTGACGTTTGAAGAAAAGGTTGTCGGCGGAAGTGTCCCGAAAAACTTCTTTCCGGCTGTTGAAAAGGGTCTGCGTGACAGCATCGGCAAAGGCGTATTGGCGGGATACCCGATGGTGTTCCTGAAAGCCACGCTGATTGATGGTTCATACCACGCTGTTGATTCATCGGAGATGGCATTTAAACTGGCGGCTCAGCTCGCATTTAAAGAAGGCATACCGCAGGGCAACCCGGTCATTTTGGAGCCGATTGGATACCTAACAGTCACAATCCCCGACACGAACACCGGTGACATCATGGGCGACCTGTCAAAACGCCGCGGCACCCCGATGGGGATGAACCTCAACTCCGAGGGGATGCAGGTGATAGAAGCCGAAGTCCCGATGGGTGAGATGTCAAGCTATACGATTGACCTGCGTTCTATGACCCAAGGCAGAGGCTCATTCACGCTTCGGTTTGAGCGTTATGAAGAAGCCCCGGCGCCTGTGCAGCAGAAAGTCATAGAAGAGGCAAAACAGCTGGCAGACGCAGAGTAATCGTGGCGGTCCGCAAAAAACAATATTCTGGATAAATAAAGATTAAAGCGGGCATGGGGGTTGGTTTCCAGTGCCCGCTTTATTTTAAGGGAGTGGCGATGAAATACGGTAAACTTGTCCGCGATAACATTCCGGATATTATACAGAGACAGGGGAAAACTCCAGCCGTTAGGGTGCTTTCGGACGATGAGTATAGAGTTTATTTGAACAAAAAACTGCTTGAGGAAGTAAACGAATATCTTGAAAACAGCTGCGTTGAGGAGTTTTGTGATATTTTGGAAGTCTTGGACGCTGTTAGGAAATCTATGAATTTTTCCGACGCTGATATTGATGCATTCAAGTCAGCCAAGGCAGCGCAGAATGGCAAGTTTGATAAAAAACTGTTTCTGGAAGAAGTGGTTGAATAGGGGGAAGAAAATATGAATTATAGGATGGCTAGAATTATATCATTAGTTTTAGCGCTGGCAGCTATGGGCTGTATATGGTTTTTAACCATGTCGGAAGACCCAAATATTTTGTTGGTAGCTACTACGGGTGCACTGTTTATCAGTGCGCTTGCTGTACACTTAATATTCTACAGATGTCCGCATTGCCGCAAAAGACTGCCCAGCAGAGGTCACCCTGGAGAGTCTTGCCGAAAATGCGGCAAAAAGCTTGATTCATAAATTGCAATGCATAATCAGCACGGAAAGGGGAGTGACTCAGGATGGAATGGCTGCGTGGGTTGCCTGAACAGCTGGCATACATTGATATTATGTCGTACGCAATGTTGGTTATCAGATTCTTTTTGCCGTTTTTGGCGATTGTAATAGTCGCAAGAGCTGTCCGGTCGCTTCTGAAAGAAAAGAGCGAGGCTGAAACATGGGGGTATTTATCCCTGCCTAACGGTATGCGGATTGATTTAAACCATTGGGAAAATGTAGTCGGCCGTGCGAAAACGTCGGATGTGTATATGGAATATCCAACGTTATCCCGCGCTCATGCGGCGGTTATCCGTGACGACAAGGGTGATTGGCGGGTCTATGACATCAGCTCAAAATCAGGCGCAATGCTCAATGGGGATGCAGTCACAGGGAAAGACGGGCTGCCGATAAAAACGGGGGACTTGCTAAGCCTCGGCGGTGTGGAGCTTGTATTTATCGCAATAGATGAGCACAGCGAGTACGAGCAGGCCGCCGCGAGAACTCGCCCCGGTGTGCAGTTTAAGCAGAGGACGACACTTGCATTCCTGACGCAGTTTCAAATACTGCTTGGAATCCACCTCACCGTGGCATTGGGGGAAAGAGCGTCTGTTGCCGTCCCGCTTAGTTTCCTCGGACTTATCGCGCTCACATGGGTCTGTTATATTTTCACGAGGGCGTTAAAACGCGTGGCGTTTGAGGTTGAGACGCTGGCGTTTTTCCTGAGTACGCTGGGATTGGCCGTTACAGCGTCCAGCGCGCCGGCTGACATAGTCCGGCAGCTTATGCTGCTTATCGCCGGAGTTGCGGCATTTTTCGTAGTTGGGTGGTTTTTACGGGACCTGAACAGAGCAAAGAAAATCCGCTGGCCTGCCGCCATTGCCGGAATCTTGCTGTTGATCGCGAATCTGGCATTCAGTGAAGTCCGCTTCGGTGCGAGGCGGTGGCTGGAAATCGGCGGATTTTCGTTCCAACCATCCGAATTTGTCAAGATTGCGCTTGTTTTCGCGGGAGCTGCGACGCTGGATAGATTATTCGCCCGGCGGAACCTTGTCTCGTTTATCGGATTTGCCGGTGCGTGTGTTCTTGCGTTGGCGATGATTAACGATTTCGGTTCGGCGCTTATCTTCTTCGTCGCGTATCTCGTTATCGCGTTTATGAGGTCGGGCGACATCGCAACGATATTTCTAAGCGTCGGCGGTGCCGGGTTCGCGGGATTGTTGGCGATTCGCTTCAGATCACACATTGCTTCCAGATTCGCCACGTGGGGTAACGCGTGGGAATATGCCAACGCTGGGGGATATCAGCAGACGCGGGCAATGGCGGCGGCGGCAAGCGGCGGGCTATTCGGTGTCGGCGCCGGGAACGGGTGGTTCCAACGCGTAATTGCGGCGGATACTGACCTGGTATTCAGCATGGTGACTGAAGAACTTGGGCTTATCATCGCTGTTGTGACAGTGATGGCGATACTGTCGTTCGCGGTGTTTTCTGTATATTCGGCAGGAGAGTCGCGCAGCTCGTTTTTCGTCATCGGGGCCTGTGCCGCGTCGTCGATACTGGCGTTCCAGATGCTGCTTAACGTGCTGGGATCCGTGGATATACTGCCGTTTACCGGTGTGACATTCCCCTTTGTTTCCAGGGGAGGAACCAGCCTTATTGCCTGTTGGGGATTGCTTGCGTTTATCAAGGCAGCGGATACCAGACAGAACGCGAGTTTCATTGTCAAAACGCCAAAACCCCCGGTCGGAGACTTAATCCCAAGGGAGATTATCACATCTGAGATTATCGTGCCGGAGGTTGAAGAATGAAAAAAGTAAAGAACAGAGCCCTCTGCGCATTGCTGATTGTCGGCCTGATGGTTTTGGGACTTAGTGTTTATATAATCAGGTTTGCCTTAAACGGGGACGATTGGGTTTCTGCCGCGTTTAACTCGACTGTGTATAACGGCGGAGTGCTGTCCGTCGGGACGCTGACTGACCGCAACGGCGTTGTGCTCGCGGGAATTACCGATGGCAGCCGCACGTTTGCCGAAAATGCGGATGTCAGACGTGCGACCCTGCACGCTGTCGGGGATCGGCTCGGCAATATCGGAACAGGTGCATTGACGGTGTTCGCGCCAAGGCTTATCGGGTACAACATCGTAACTGGCGCAGCCTCACTGACAGGGCAGGGGAGGACGGTTGCGCTGTCAATCGATTCACGGCTGAATGTTGAGGCGTACAGGGCGCTCAATGGACGGCGCGGCGCTGTTATGGTGATGAATTATCAGACCGGTGAGGTGCTGGCGATGGTGTCAAGTCCGACGTTTGACCCCGCGAATCAGCCGGTGATCACCGATGACGACCCCGCGTTTGAAGGGGTGTTCATAAATCGCACGATTCAGGCGGCATATACGCCGGGCTCGACATTTAAGCTTTTAACGGCGGCCGCCGCGATTGAGAGTATAGCGGGCATTGAGACGCGTGTCTTTGAATGTACTGGCAGTCATACCGTGCAGGGCGGCACTATAACCTGCCCAAGAGCTCACGGAGGTGTGACGTTGGATCAAGCTATGGCCGTATCGTGCAACATTACGTTTGGGATGCTCGCAATTGAACTTGGCGGCGATACGCTTGCCGCATATACTGAGAGATACGGTTTGTCAGGCAGGATAACAGTCAGCGGAATCACAACGGCTCAGGGGAATTTTGAAGTTGCCGCCCCCGGTACGGCGGACTTGGCGTGGTCGGGAATCGGGCAATTCACAAACACCGTCAATCCGGCGGCGATGCTGCGTTATATCGCGGCAATCGCAAATGACGGAGTCGCCGTTGAAATGAACCTGCTGGAGGGAGCAAGAACACACACAAGGAGAATCATGCCCTCCGCGATGGCAACGCGGCTTGGTGAGACGATGGATCATCATACCGACGCGAATTTCCCCGGTCTGCGTATGCACGCCAAATCCGGCACGGCGGAAGTCGGCGGAGATCAGCGCCCACACGCGTGGTTTGCGGGATATATCACGAATGAGGGATTCCCGTTTGCATTTGTCGTGGTAATCGAAAACGCCGGCGGCGGGTTGGCCCAAGCGGGGCCGGTGGCAAACAGGGTTTTACAGGCGGCGGTTAGGGGGCATTAGACTTTGACAAGCATTATACGCTGTGATAAACTGAATTATTAAAATTATGGGAAGAGAGTGAAAACATGAGCTTAGATGAACTGAGAGGGAAAATCGACCAAATAGACGGGGAGCTGTTTCGTCTTTTTGAAGAGAGGATGGACGTTGTCTCTGAAATCGCGGCGTTTAAGCAGGCGAATAGCTTGCCCACACTGGATCGTACGCGTGAAAACGCAAAGCTCCAAGAACTTTCGGGCAAAGTCCGCCCGGATATAGAGCCCTACGCCTATACGCTGTACGACACGTTGTTTGAGTTAAGCCGCAGTCATCAACATTCCGCGCGGATGCAAGTGTCCGACCTGGCATGCGAGATTCAGGATGCCATTTCAGCTACCGATAAGCTATTCCCACAGAAAGCCACAGTGGCCTGTCAGGGCGTTGAGGGGGCGTATTCTCAATTAGCGTGCTCGCGGCTTTTTAAGCAGCCGGGCATGATGTATTTCAAGACGTTTGAAAACGTGTTTTCCGCCATTGAAAACGGGCTTTGCGATTATGGTGTTCTGCCGCTGGAAAACAGCACGGCGGGCTCTGTGACAAAAATCTATGACTTGATGCAAAGCCATGATTTTAAAATTGTCAGAAGCGTCCGTTTGAAAATCGACCATAATCTGATCGCGCCGAAGGGTGTGAAGATGGAGGATATCCGTGAAATCTTCTCGCATGAGCAGGCGATCAGCCAGTGCGCCGGGTTTTTGGAGCGGTTCCCGAATGTGAAAATCACGCCGTGTGAAAATACTGCCGCCGCCGCTGAAGCCGTGGCAAAATCCGACAGGCGTGACGCGGCCGCGATTTCTTCGCACAGTTGCATTAAGCTGTATGACTTAAACTGCCTTGCCAAAGATATACAAGACCGCAACAATAACTACACGAGATTCATCTGCATTTCCAAAAATCTGGAAATATATCCGGGGGCAGACAGGACAAGTATAATGATAGTGCTGCCACACCACCCGGGTTCGCTGTACAAGGCGTTGTCGCGTTTTTATGCCTTGGGGGTCAATCTCATAAAACTGGAAAGCCGCCCGATTGCCGAGCGGGATTTTGAATTCATGTTTTACTTTGACCTTGAGACCTCGGTGTACTCCGACGAATTTATAAAGCTGATCGATGACATGCAGGAGTTTTGTGAGGAGTTTAAGTATCTGGGCAGTTATAGCGAGGTAATCTAATGCACCTCTAATTAACACAGAAAATTTATATCATCGGAGGTTAATATGTCAGAGTATCGGACACAAAAAAACTCAAACCCACAGTGGATGACATGGCCAGAGAGCTTTTCGATGAAGATAAATTGGCGAATGTACTGGATTTTCTTGAATTTCTAAAAAACAACCAGTTGACACCACGGTGGTATACGACCAATTCATGGTCGGTTAAATACAAAAATAAAACGGTTTGCACG
>Ga0123355_10006247_pt1 | contig 17602 bp, 5 predicted proteins | sample TergutEmb28metaG_3_FD_89872 | JGI IMG/M metagenome (GOLD analysis project Ga0123355, IMG submission 89872) | Embiratermes neotenicus P1 segment gut microbial communities from Petit-Saut dam, French Guiana - Emb289 P1 | ecosystem: Host-associated > Arthropoda: Insects > Digestive system > Gut ...
AACTAACGATATAAGCACCATGAATAGTAACAACAGAATAGCTGCAACACTGTATTCCCTAGGGACATAGTTTGTCTCAGGAATATAAGTATAAATACCATGCATAAAGGAGATGATGATGATAATGATAATGATAATAATAATAATAATAATATAATAACGACGACAACAAACAGAGAGGGAACAGTCGTATTTAAAGTGTTGTTTGAAACAGTGAGTGAATTAAAAATTGTAAGTGAACGTACATTCTCTCTGTCTGCATTTCATTGCCTAATGTTTTGATTGAATGATCTTGTAGTTTTACTTTGATCCTCACATCTGGCCACTCCACTTATTCCATATCTGTATTGAAATTCGATGTAGTACATTTTGATATAACGTAAATCAAATTCCAGAGCTCGCGACAGGTGTAGCAGCACGTTCATCGATATTAAAAAGTTTGTTGCTATTCTGTATGTATTCATATTTCGTTTATCTATCGTGTAATGATTGATATTGCAGCATGTCACTGCAATCAGCGGGACTCGAACTTGTGGTCCGTTGAACGAAAGCGGAAATCATGAATGAAAGGCAGATGATAACGGTATCGCTGTGTCGTGTGTTCTGTGCTTTATTCAGTGAAAAGTGACCGCTGTGCTAGCGAACGTGTTCATACGCTGGCTGCAGTGTGTATGTATGACTTTGTTCGTCGTCATTCATGTGTGGTATGCCTATGCACATGGAGGGCAGTACAGTAGCGACAGGGGTCGCAAGTTATTTAGCCCAATGTAAACTAACCTTCATATACATAATACTTACAAATTCAAGATTACGCTTTTCGGGGATGTGACGCCCGGTAACTTGGGTGTTAGCGTTCCGGAGGAACTTGAACTTCCTGCATCATCACGATGGAAGAGATGGGTGTCGTTTCTGAGGAATTTGATATCTACGTCTTAAGGACAGAAGTAACTGTTCCGCACTGAAGTTAGATGCAACATATCCCGCTTTAACTCTGGTACCCATCTACCACTCTCCATGGCATCACGATCGTGTTATCTAGCTTATTCGCTGGATTCTCGCTGGGGAAGCTCAGGTTCAATTCCAGGACGGTCGACGTCGTATTTATGGGGGACTAAGTGTCAGTGGGAAAGGTTTATATTTGAACGCTTCGCTTTTCCCCTTTCATTGTACCTCCATTGATACTTCGTACGCATATTCGTCCATCTGCAATCGACCATGAGTTTCGTACTTAAGTGTCACTAAGTGAAAAGTTAAGGAATTATTTACGAATCTTGGATATTTAAGCAGTTGTTAAGTATGTTGTAATCAAATCGAATCGAATCAAATTAAAACAAATCAAATCGGTCTGAGTTTCAAGTAGCTTACATTTCTTTTGTTATGACTGCTAACATCAAGACGGTGCATATTGTAACTAGTGTGCCTGAAACGACGGATCAGGTTTCCTTTCTTAAACGATGTTTATTGATTTGCCTTCTTGTTGACATCGATCTGGATGCAGGCAACACCTAGTTCTTGCGGTGAATCGTCAGCATCGTAAATATCTTTCTATACTAATCGTACTTTGTTATCACCACCGTCGCCTCCGGCGCCACCGCCGTCGTCGTCTGTATTTACACCCGGTCATGATCTTAACTTAAAACAGTCGTGCTAAAATGTGTTCTCCATTTTCTATCCGTTATTCATTATAATCCTAATCATAAACATGATCAGTGGCACTACAGCCCTCAGTGGGTCTTGGCCTCTTCTAGGACGCGTGGACTCCATTAAATGTATTAAAAAGGTATTTAGGGCAGCTATATGTGTGAACGGCGAAGTTTAGAATTTGTCTCAGTGCCTAATTAAGTACGACGCCACGGAAAGATAAGGGATAGCCTAGGGTTTATTGCCTCACGCGTGTTACCCTTAGCACGGGATGGAGGAGAGTGGTGAGTGTCACATTTTGACCGCTTTGTGCCCGCGACTTATGCTGTCGTACCCTTTGATAATGAGGCTGCATGGGCCTCAGAGCCGGTCTGAACACGTTGGCGGGGACAAATATTTCCGCCTTCGGAAATCAAACCAAGAAATCACGGCTATGCAGCTGCAGTCTTGTCAATGTGCTGACTGAGATACCCGCTCAGTGTTTTAACCACAAATGGCACAACAGCGCCATGTTGCTCTTAAGTCGTGCGAAATCGAGGACAATTCTCTTTAATTTCTGTCAATTACTGTATACTGTATACTCTCGAATCTAATCCGCACCATTTTTACAGTTTCAAACGGCTAAAAAATCATATGCGGATTAGAATCGCGTGCGGATTAGATTCGCGGTCGTGAGCTGGATTTTGGAAAAATGGTAGAGCCGCTGTACGTGCCGTAAAAACAATACAACAATTTATTATTTTATTTATTATTTATAATATTTATTATATAATATTTATAATTTATTATTCATCAGACTCGCCGTCGTCTACATTAATGTACGAAGCATTTAAATGGCCGCAGCGCTAATCAGATGTGGTGCGTTTGTACCGCTGGCAGTTAAATGGTCACTTCACACACGGCGCGTTAGTCGGATAACGGTTAACGGACTGGTAATATCCAATATTATTCAATCAGTCTGCCTTCTAGGCAAGGGGCGGTCGAAGGAAAGGTGTGGATTTGAACCGAGAACTAACTTTCTTTCGTTTAAGAAATCGGCAAAAACTAGTGCGTATTAGATTCGGGTGCGGATTAGATTCGAGAATATACGGTATTTTCCATATACTGCATTATATAGACTAACCGTAACATCTAACTGGTAAGATGGAATGTAAGTTAATCTGACTATGCAGTGTCATATCTATAGTGTGCTTAGATTCATTACTATGGATTGGAATTTGAAATAAATGTTAATAATGGGCAGTGTGTTACTCAAATCTAATTTTGTTTTCTGGTGTTTGGCATCCCTTCTTAGTGTTATGGAAGGCCAGGATCATATCTGAGCCTGGAGACAGTCTAACTTGACTGCTGAAATATTTTGTAGTTTTCTCAATCTCTCTAGACTCACTTCAGGACAGTATCTCAAATTTTGTCCGTATTTTTGTTTGTAGCGCATCGTTTCCAATTCACTTTTCACTCACATCCATTCACTGGAATGTATGTTGTTTGGGCTACTGTCAGCGACCGCAAATATGAAGGAGGTACACAGAAACGCAGTATTGGATAACATTTTTCATATACATATATACGTATACACCGCCATCTGTGACATTTGTAATGATTACTTCGACAATTGAAACGCGTTTTCTGCCGGTTCCCGCTTTGTAGTCTGGCCGATGTGTAGATTATACGTAGGTCATTCTGTCATAAATGTTTCACAGAAGTACTTACAGCTTATGTAAGACAGAAGGTTGTAAAATTGTAAGTACTGTCCTTTACCAGACCAAGCGGCCTAGTCGTTCATTTAAAATCTTAACTCTACACGCAATGCTGCCTCATCCAGTCTTATGTGATGGTAATATTTGTATATATTTCTTAATTTAATAACGCTTGCAGTATATCGGATCATACAGTGTCAAGTGATAGAGTGATTACGGCATAATGACCTGTTGTGCTCGTAGAAAGGAATAGTCATGGTCTAATTTGAAATAAAGCGGTGTTTGCGTGGAGGTTCTGAGGAAACCACAGTAAGCCTCAAGGTAACAAATGCTGCTCAGGTCGTAATAACTAATTCAGGTCTGGCAAAAGTTTGGACAATCAAAAAGAGTGAATGTTTTGTTAGTTACAGTTTTGGTGCTGAGTTTTCCCTGTGTGGTAACGAGCTGTAAATGCAACCGCGAAACCAATAACTCGCTCGAAAACATACCACATGTAAACAGACCCAAAAAATATTTTCGCGTCGTTTTTAATCTATTAGCATGGAGTAGCTTTACGCAGATCATACGAATGTCTGACGAATGAAATGATACAGAAGTAATAATTTTTAATTTTATAAACCCCATGGCTTTAAAAAAACGTAGAATATTATCGTGAATGTAGACTGTGGTATGACTTGTGACACCGTGTAAATTTGTGGGCGGTTACCGACGCTGCGAATGATAGCCCTGCGTCCATCTTAGTAGTAGGAATATAATGACACATGCATGACAAAAATGGATAGGTTGTATGTGTAACAAATGTGAGAAATATTAGGAATCCGTACAAAATTTTAATTTGTACATCTGTATGACTGAGGGAAGGGCGAAAGCTTTTACATAACAAATAATAAATAATGTATAAGTTTTTTTTTTAAGATTTTCCTGACAATTTTGTACACACAATCTCCAAATGTTTACTTTGCTCTTGAATCTTACTAGTGTAAAGTTATATTGTGTAGAATACACAGTATGAAGCTTCTCGTTACGAAGTTATTTTTTGCACATTTCCGTTTCGTCTGTCTTAAGTAGGCGAAGATTTTACTTAAAATTTTGAGCATAACGTATTCCTATAATAAACAATTTCTTCAGGGTCTCTGATACATTTTGGGCTTTACATTTTAAGGTCGAATGAATTGGCGTAGTAGTGTTGAAAAAGGTAAAGCAACACGTACAGAGGCCTGGACAGGCCGTTAGGACTCAGGAGGTTGAGGTTCCCAGAATTTCTAGAGTTGGCAAATAAAGGTGGCGATGCTGTTGTTCCTATGCACCGGCCGCCTTTATCCCCCAGGAGATACCCCTGTAACTCATTTCGGTTAAAGACTGAGTCGACCCCAGGGCCATAATACTGCTCGAAAGATTTTTTCAATGGAAAGTTCCAACGACACCATCGGGAGCGGAGTAGTGATAGGCAAACAAACTTACTTGTTTATATTACCTTGTATTATTTATTTATTTATTTATTTATGGGTTATTTAACGACGCTGTTAGCAACTCATTCTATGCTGCGTAGGGTGATAGAGTAGTGAAAGGTGAATAGATAATAACACGAAAAAAATCGGTTGTGGCGTAATTTGACGTACCGTCCCGTTTGGAATAAATCAGACGGAAGTAAACCAATGGATGCACTTCTAGGTCTGCATTCGAGGAGGTTAAAATGAAAATATTCACTGAATTTATTGCTGAACCAGTTATAAGATATGGAGCCCATGTCCCTGGTAGTTATATTAAGACACTGCATATCGGGTAATTACTGAATTTTTGTTTGTTACTGTAATTGGGGTCCTGGAGTCACCAAGCGATTGACGTACAGGGAACGAAGAAATTAACCTCACTGATCTGCAGTGATGTGATGAGCTGGTATTGAGGAGATGTCCCTCAGCTGGATGCGTTCATCATCGCGTCACTTTATTGCCCTCCTATTCAAGCAACAATTCGTTATGCGCCATTACACCCGCTGTCTCTCATCTTTGTATTATTAAAGCTTGGTAATTATAAATTTGCACTTTTGCAAACTGAACACAGTTTTGACGCTTGCTCGAAACGATGTCCAATATATGTAATGAAAAAAAGCATATTTTAAACTCGGCTTGCTAAAATCCGTTACCTAAGAGACGTGTCATATTGTTTCGTTATTTATAACAATAAGAATGGCGAAAACATGACGAACGTTGTTTATTTCTGGGTATTAGTTCTTGAATACTTTTCATTGTATTCAGATATGAATTGTCGCAGATTTAAATTTGGATGTGAACAGATTTTTTAGATATTATGATCTTCATCTGTACACCGTGAGCACGGAGACAGTAGATTTCGCCGCAACACTGAGGCGCATTCCACATTCAAGTGGCCTCCTCACAACAGAATCAACAGCAGATTTGTGGATATTTAAAACTGTATTCATATTCGACTGAGATTGCGTCTTCATCAACACCCACTGAACAGAATTAAGAGACTAACCAAACAGAGGAGGGTCTTGCGTCATATGTTTATTGTCGCAAAGCTGGCCAAGAAGTTTTTCTAATTTTGTGGAACTGAAAATTTATTTCCCTTTCCAAAACAGTTTACCCTGGACCCAGTCTGAACCAGATAAGGTCAGTCTCTACCCTCATACCGTATTTTAACAGGCATTTTGCAATTTTTTAAATGAATTCTTTACCGCGTACCACAACATTTATTGATAATGTACAGAAACTTACCCAAGTTATCAGTTAAAATTGGCCTTTATTTCTTGGCTCCTACATGTTTCGACCTAAGCGGCCAGCTTCAAGGAGATTACTTTGAATGTTGCTCATAGATACTCACTCTTTACGTTCATTAGGAATGAACTAAAACGTTTTTTATATAACGTATTAGGTGTACCTTTACTTATAAGTCAAAACACTTATTTTGAATTTCTGATTAAAAGATTTTCTACGAAACGAGTTTTTCTAAAATAATGTATCATGTAATATATTGTAAGTTGTGGCCGTTGCTTATTGTTTAAAAGTTATGTCGTTTTAATTTAACAATATCTTCGCATCTACGCGTGGATCTCTCAAGTGGCCTCAGCTTTCACAGTTCACAAATGAATTCGTGTGTTCATTTCCAATTTCATATGTTTTCACGTCTGATTTCAGTAGCTCGGATGGTGTTACCTGATATTTGTGTGCCTATGAGTTAGAAGGTCCGTACGAATGGCCAACTTTGTCTGGCTGTACATCCAAAAAGTTCAACTTGATAACCGCTTGACGAATTCTAATGCAACTTAATATGTACTTTACACACTTAAAACAATCTTCAGATTTGAATCTTTTAATTTCCTGCAATCAGTAACAACAGTGTGGTTGACACAGTAACTATCGAATTTATGAGGTGGTAGCAAGCATAGTATCACTGCCGAAATGTATTATTGGTAATTATAACTACCATGAGGAGCAATTTACTATTCCGTATCACCCCACCATCCAGCGCTATGCGTGTACTTTCCGAGCTCCCGAGAGTATGATTTTTTCAACCACAAGTAAATGAACAAAAGCAGAAGAATGAAAATAAAGACACTTTTGTTAGACCCAACATTGTGTTTTGCTCAGACTGCTCATTTTTACGTAGAAGGCCCTGAGTAAAAAGAAAACATTGAGGTACGACATTCGTCTGTGCACATGAAACAATCTATAGTTAATTTTATTGGACTATGCGTGCCATGTGCTTCAGGGGATGGCTTTATGTCTAAGCGCAATAAAGTTCAGAAACTTGTTGCAAAATCAACAAAGTTTGGTAGTTCCAGCAAGTCCGGTCACACAATTCGTTTCTTGTTCCTGGAACATAGTAGGCAACATTTTCGAACCAAGCAGACACCGAACTTCTCTGTTGAATGGCTAGCACTCCTCATTTTTATTCGGGAGTTATCCAGTTTAAATCTCGGATCGGAGATTTGCTACTCTAAAGTTATCGTGGTTTCCGTCAGGGAAGTGACCTCACCTTAGACTACGACCGCTTTCTTTCACAACCTCAGTTCGTGATTCACTAATCAGTGTAACGCCGCACGTTATACAGTCTGAGCTCCTGATGAGAGAGAACTAACCGAAAAGAACCAGCAAGCAGAATAACAAGTGAATTCAGTGGCAAACCTTTCGACCTACTAATGGCTGACTTTCTTTCGAGGTTGGACCACAAAACCAGTCAGTTCTGTTTTCTGGACTCTTCAGTGTCTTCGGATGCTTTCTGACAGGTCGCATTCATTTAAAATACCCTATCAGCTCATCGTAGTTGGTAAACCGTACTTAGAAGGATGATATTAAAGTGGACGTTAAAGAATTAGAGTTGAGTGTGGACTGGTTTAAACTGGCTCAACACACAACTCTTGTCAACCCTGCAGTGACCCTTTTTATTCCATAAAAGTCAGCAAATTCCTTGGTTATAATCTTCTCAAAAGATCTGTTCCTTATTTAGTTACTTCTTTCACATTGGCAGAATTTATTGTATAATAATGTAACCCGTTACCTAAAATGCAAGCCTGAAAAAACACAGAGCAGCAATCGGTTCTGAGTTTTATAACTCACTCTGTAATAAATAATTCATATTCGGGTACATTCATTAACTGATATAAGATGCAACTGAGTTACTCAATAAAGTACCTTGCTAAAGGCAAAGGGCATCCCATGTTTGCAGGCTGAGAGAGGAGGCGGAGGTATAGCTACATCCCATTCACGACCTCGCTCTACAGAAAGGTTGGTGGTCAGAAACACGTTCTGTTCGCTTTTCCCCTGGGAAAGGCCCTGTGAAAATTGTATAGGAGGGTGTGTTTACCTCGAGGCTAGTCTGGACGGCACGGAACATCTGGACCCCACAGTCCGGCCCTTAACGAGTCGCTGCACCGAAAGAGCTATCCCGATCATTTCAAGTGCCTTAATTGCCACAATAAATTATTTGTTAAATAATTATATTTGGTTATGGGAGCGGGTTGAATTCGAGCAAGGCACTTAAGCTTCAGGTGTCAATTTAGTGTAGAAGACTCTAATGATAGACGAGTATGATGGAACATTGATGAAGTCGTAACTAGCAGGGGATGAAGTTTTTTGCACTTGCACACTTTCTACCACGAATTTCACATGGTGTGTTTTGTATTTGGTGGCACGCAGTGGTGCAGTTGGTTGAGGCACTACGGTAAAAGCCGGAAGGTCGCGGGTTCGATTCCCGGTGGTGTTATAATCCTTCCGACCGCACTATGGCCCAGGGTTAAACCTAGCCGCTAACAGAAATGAGTAACAGGAATATTTCCTGGGGGGTAATGGCGGCCGTTGCGTAGGGCTGACAAACTTACCACCTTCATGTGCCGATTGTCTTGCAATCTGCTAGCTTCAACCACCTGGAAACCTCTGGGCCTGTCCAGGTCTGTACAGGGACTGCTCTAGCTTTATCTTTTATTTATTGGTTTGAACCAATAAGTCCGTGTTTTGAATCCAATGTCTAACAGCCTGAGCTGTGACACATGGGAATTCATGATCTACAGTGCAGCTAAGCAGCTGTCTGCTTTGTAATACGATCTGAAGTTTCAACATTCATAATTCTACTGAACACTCCGTTGTCACAAACCTTGATCTTAAGACCAAACTTAACCTCATTTGCTGAGCTGTTTATTGGTCCAAAGCTACCTACTTACAAGAGTCTCCTCCACAGAACATATGTAAGCATTGCTCATGCGCCTACTTGACGGACAGATCGATTATTCAAATTACAAACTAACCGCTAACTGGCTGGAATAAGATCATATATTGTTCCAGAGATTTCGACAGTTATTTGTTTGTTTCAAGAATTCTGTGTTGTGTAACGGGATGTTCCAGCATCGTTACCAAACAACACCTCACCCGAGCCACACCAATCCATTGCACAGAAACACAATCCCTTAAGCCAGCTTCCAAACTGGAGCGTAACGGCCATCATTAGTACTGAAATCAGAATGCGATTCGATAATATCTACCAATTCCCTAGTCATGTTTTCCATTTATTTTGTACTAGTTGATATACCTGCACTCTGAACGGGCCTTTGTTTCCTTAAGACCAAAAGAAAATTATATAAAAAATTGTATTAAGTACCTTTTCAGCATGTTTTTATATATAAAATTCGTTGTCGGTTAACATACAGAGTCACGTTGCATATAATGTGACGTCACTTGTTACGCTGTATTTTTTGTGTGTCCTTTCAGGACACACATATACAGTTGGTTTGCACTTACATTTCAAGAACACGCTGTATGTACTTTTCCGTAAGAAAGACAGCTAGTCTCAAGATCAACACCTGCAAATTTAAGGTACTTTCTTTCTGGTTAGTTGATGGACATATCTAACGCAAGGCGGAGTGGAAAATGCAGTCGCTCGAACTGAAATGGTAGATCAGTGGGGAATAGAATGAACATCCTTCCTTTTGGCACAGCCATTTAATAGCTTTGCTAGGGCTGCAGACACACACTCAACATATAATACTTATTGCTTTTCCACGGCAACAATGGTTACGCGAAATCGCTTCAGAGTTTACTTTGTGGGTACATTGTTTGTTTGATGTGAGAATATTTGGTCCGTTTCTGGCTTTCGAGTGTAATGATGAACGACTTTCTGCGAATTTTTTCAGGTAGTTGGTCAAAACAATTTAATTCATCCATTGTTATCTCATTATTTATCAAAAATTGGGTAGAAGGTTCTACATCATTCGATTTCTATGTCTTTAATTATGGGCCACGTGAAACGAGAAATCTGCCGTAGGTTTCGTACTGTCATCCAAATATTTTATACAAATGCTGAACATAGATTTTTTTTCCGGCACAGAACGTGTCACTCTTCGTGTGGTCCTTCTGTACGTTTCTGTGTTAGCAGTTACTTAACTTTTGTGAGTTCGAAATTCTGGGTGAGACATTTTCAGTATTTATTTTCATTGAGTTATCGTTATTCAGAATTTTCGCGCCAGAGTGTTTCTAGAGATTCTGAAGATCAGATGCTGAACTCGAGTGTTCCTGTTTTGTTGAATGGGACAAAGATAATACAGAAACTGTGTATTTTTTAAAAGGATAGTAAATTTTTTCGTTATTATTACCGCTAGAATATTCAAAAGCTTTCAGAAACAACGTACCTTAAAAAACTGGACGTTAATACAGATTAAAAAAACCCGCCATGGGCGGAAATGTTTGGAACAGGAAAGAGGAAATCTTGGGAAAGGAGGACTTATGGTCTTCCGAACGTATTTTGTATGATATTTAAAAATTATATTTTGACAAGGAATAACCATATAGAGAATTCGTGCACGAATGTTTTTCCCCTGTTATATAGCCATCAATAGTCCGTTTCATTCTACATGTGTATATAAACAATGAACATTTTCTTTTTTCATTCCATCTATCTAGAAAAATAAAGATTAAAATGTACGCATTCATAATTGTTCCTTTTGCTGTATATAGGCGTGAAAACTTGAGCTTTCGCGTTTTGGAAAAGAGTATAAACCGAGTGTCTTTCATAAGAGGACATTGAGGAAGACTGTTGAACCTAAGAGGATGTTACAGGGAGCTGGGGGAACTTACGTAAAGAAAATATGATTTTTTTTTATTTCGTACTAAATATTGGGGTGGTCCGGTCAAGTAACTTGAGATTTTCTGCCACAGAGGGCATTCATATTAAAGAAGAGATATGAATACAGGATTTTGTTTAGAAACCTAATGAAAGAGGTCTTTTGGAAGACTATACATAGAAGAGAGGGATGGACTATTAAAATGGACTTTGAAGTTGTGATATGGATAGGTGTGTACTGGCTTTACGTGGTTCGAAATACGAAGCAGTAACTGGGAAAGGACTCTGTGTGCTCCGTGGAGTTTTTGTTTCATAGATGTTTTATTATAGCGTATGTTACGTCATTCTCACTTCAGTCTCATGGAAAATTTTAGTTTTTTTTACGTATTTACACATGGCAGCCAAAAGAAGTGTAGTGGTGTTTTAACGTCAAGCAGTTAAGAGTTCGGGTGGATGCGGAGGGGAAGGGGTACTTGTGGTGACGTTACTGCGGCCTTCAATATGTCTCTTGTACCAGCCCATGTTGACTGATTACTGTGAGGAATTGTTGGAATTCTAAATGGCAGGGGAACACCAAAGTGCTCGTAGGAAACCCTTCCGAGTGCCACACTCTCCGTCACAAATTTTACGTGGTTTTTTCTAGGATTTAACCCAGGATAAATAGTCTCAGCTACAACACATTTTCTGTTCGACTTAACTAGGATTCTGTCTATTCTTATCTAGAGTTCGAGCGAAGATATTCAACACTTGAGCTAAGATCTACTTTTTGAACATGACTATTAACGTACCGATGTTACTGCAACGATCAATGTTTGGAAGGCGGGTCATTTCGGAGGAACTCTCGTACATTTGTACAGTACCAAACTACACGACGCCACTTTAAATTCACGGCCGCGAAACCCTAAAATCTTACAGTACGATTGCAGATTACGTATAGTCTGTAAAGAGAGAGAAGGCACACTGTCGAAATAAGAGGAAATAAGAGGATGACAATTCCTGTCCAGGCACGGGAGTCTTTCACTTACTCGTTTATTCAGCCGTTACAGTAAAGGTAAAGCAGTCCCGTTACAGGCCTGGAGTGGCCCAGAGGGTTCCAGGAAGTTGAAGTTCCCAGATTTGATGACAACGGCACAGGATGAAAAATTCCACTAACACCAGCTTGGATCGAACCAGCGACTTTCCGATTTGTAGCACAACACCTTAACCACTGTGCTACCGCGGCCCTCTCCAGCCACTGTAGTATTCACCTATAAATAACATTGCGCCTAAACACGTATCTGATTAAGAATTATCCATTACGCATTGCGTCGTAACTTGTCGGATTCTGGATGTCGTAAACTTGTCCTTAAAATCAACAGCATATCTGTTACACACCATATTATAGCATTTACGTTGAGTAAGCAGACGCTGGGTTAAGTGGCTCCTTGTCACAAACACATGGCACGTTCCCAGATGTTCAGGATAGATGCAGTTGCTGAAAAAGCAGTGACAGGAAGCCGACTAGAAGTGGTCCTTCAACCTGGTGGTTTGCCCTCGAAGGGAAGGTGACTGCGTATCTGTACCGTAAATAGCTGACATACCACGAACTTTGAGCTTTGGGGTCTTCACGGTGGCGTCGTTGAGGGATCAGCTGTTACGGGATGTGAATCTGTGTTACAAGGTAAACGCTACCCGAAGATTCGAAGGAACGCATTGTAATCGTCTTCAAAGGTTCGGAGGTCGTCTGAGCCCTTCAAGATGGAGCACACAGTGATGGGACATCGTATCCCGGAAAACGGAATGTCACGAAATGTCGGAAGGGAGCATGGACAGCCAGCCGTTCTAGTGACAGCCGTACGGGCTGGACGAGAGCGTGCCTCTTGAATTTTGCTGTCTTCTGAGACGTGGGAAAGTGTAGTTCGCTGGAGAGAAACAAACGTTTCGGATGAACGTACGGACTCCATTTTCAGAGACGAAGATAAGTCTGGTCAAAACACTCTTCTTTACATATTTTTCAATTAAGTATAAAGATACAGCCATCAGCAGTAGTCGTTAGCATACACGCTCAAGGACTTGACCAACCCGTTAGCCTAAATCCAATACCTTTAAAGTTCACAAGATACCATTTTCACGTTTCCTGTATTCGTTTCATAGTGGAAGTTAACGTACGTAGCTCTTTAGTTAGTTAGTTTATTGGTCGGTTGGTTGGTTGGTTGGTTGGTTGGTTGGTTGGTTGGTTGATGCTTGCCCAGACTGTGGAATATTACCAAGTGACATAATACGTTTTCAGGTACAGGAGTAAGCACTGTTGTGTCACTTGTTTGGACTTGTTCGGATGGAATTAACTTGATAGCCAGAAACGCATAGAATTTAAAACTTCTTTCACTCGCATAAAAAATTTTCAAATTATGCGACGGATCTAGCTGTGCCGTATCTTGATGTGTACGCATTCGACAACCAGCAAACAGATTTTTATGATATGTTACTGGAAATTATTCTAAAAAAAATTTCGACTCATTCCAGTATTTATTGGAATCTGGAAGAATAATAGTTATTGCATATGAAGATCTACTTGCATTTCTGCACCTATCGCGAGCGAAACTCGCTAGTTAATCGTGAAGAGGAACACAACAAAAATGTTGTGTCAAACACAATTCCCTACATTGCACTGTTTTACAGACAAACCGAGGGACGCAACGTGTCAGAATAGAAGCATTTCTTAATTTATTCAGCGGTAATTCTAACTTTCTTAAAACTTTTATCTGGGACTAAAGTTTGAAAGTAGCCCAATTATTTGAATTTTACGGCATTTATTAGCAAAATGAAAGTTCGACTTATCCAGTTTCTGTGGAGTACTAAAGATGTAAAAAAACACAACTTTATTTTCCTTAAGTTCGTCCTACTTGGGCGAGAAAGAACTTAAAATTTGGGTATGCTTTTTTTCGTTTTAAGTTGGGGCATCTCCGTTGTGTACTACAATCGTATAAAATAGGAAAAAATTAGTCAAAAAACACAACTATGAAAATATATTTAGCTAAGTAGTAGCATCGCCAATAAACTACATGTTTCGGCCTAACTAGTGGCCGTGGGGCCACCCAGTTTTTTCCCCACTACGTGCATTAGTTGTCAATAGAACACTAGGTGATGCGATCTCAACATCTAGATGCAGATACGCATATTGTATAAAAATCTTGTAGCAGACGGATGTAACGTGATGATGGCCACTAGTTGGGCCGAAACATGTAGTTTATTGGTGATGCTACTACTTAGCTAAATATATTTTCGCAGTTGTGTTTTTTGACTAATTTTTATCCTATTTTATATTCGGTATGCTTATTTCGGGATCAAATGATAACACATAGGAGAGGAGATGCAGATTCACACATGATTGATATTGTGAGTGCACACGTGCACGCCCCAGCTGTTGTATAGCCGCGTGAAGAACCCTGCTTGCAATTGGACAGGGAGCTGCATGTGTCCCTGGGATGGACGGGATAATGCAGAAGAGAGACAATTACGTCTTCCTGCCTACAATCGAAAGCGATTTAGCGGTTAACCAGTCCCTGGCCTAGTTGCAATACCGACCGATCTATTCAAATTCATTTGGATTGAAAGGCAACTTAGTATATGCGTTGGGATGTTATGAAATGTTAATGATTTCCATATAGTAAAGAATTCCTTGAAATCTGTGAAACCCCAAGGTTCATTACCATGTTCACAAGACCCTATCACCGGTACTTGTCGTAAGCCAGAAGAACCCTTTAACATCCCCCCCCCCCAATATTACTTTCTTAAGATCAGTTTTAATAGTGTACTTTCAGTACGCCTAGTTCTACAAGGCGATTCATTCCTTCAGTTTTCCAACAAAACGGCTGCATAATATGGCTTATGTTCCATGTGTGAAATGTGTTATTTTGTCACCATTCTAATATATGGCGAGGAACTAAAATTATAATGCTCCTTATTGTGCGAACATTTTGCAGCCTTCTGCAGGGTACTCCATCTTCGTTTCGAATTTCTTCATCAGCACCGTATCGCGAAAACCCTCAGTCATTGTTCTTTCGGTCATGAGAGAAACAAAGTTTCACACCCATATTCAATGAAAGGTATATATACATATACATATATATATATATACATGTGTGTGTAATTTTTTTGTACTTTAATTTTTGGGCCTTTCTAGAGGAAGCCGGAAGGCAGAAGCTGTATACATTTAACAGCTTTCAATTTTTTGTTATTTTATTCCGTTTTGCACGTATATTGTTTAGTGTGAACTGAATGTACATTTTAGGTAGGCTGTTTTCCAGTATTATTTGTATTTCTGCTTGTTTTACTTTGACATATCTGCCTCCATTAATTAGGTTACGAGAATGTGATGATCGTAATTAAGCCGACTAGCGTACTCTTCATCAACCTGTGATTTATTATGGGATTATATGTTAATCTAGCCCATGCTGTTCTCATATTTTATCATTATTAAATATAATTTCGCATTTATTAAGGCCAGTAAAATTTAATACCATATTTTACTCTAAATTCGGAGACACTGGAATCATCTTGGAGATTTCGACCCAGTACTTTTCTGACTTCTACATCGACCAGTTTTTAGTAGTAAAGTGATCCCGTTACAGGCCTTGTGTGGCCCAGAGGTTGGGTAGAGGTATAGCTCTACTCTTCCATGACCGCGGCACTAGAAGGGGGTGAGTGGTCAGCAGCACGCCCCGGCCGCACTTTACCCCAGGGAAGGACCCGGTACCCATTTTGAGGAGGCTGGGTGGGCCCCAGAGGCGGTCTGGACGGGCGGAAAATCTCGTCCGCACCGGGATTCGATCCCGGACAGTCCAGCCCATGGCTCAGTCGCTATACCAACTAAACTACCCAACCCACCGACCAGTTTTTAGACGCTACCAAAATCTTTCAACGGCGCTAGATCCATCAAACTCTCTGTATGCTTGGAGCAACTACAGAACAGATAAACAGGGTTTTGTGTGATTTCTTATTGAAACGTTTTATATGAAATTCATCAATACATTCCATTTTTTGTTAAAGTTGGACAACGATGACGAATAGGTCATATGAAGACCTGCATCTTTTTCTGCGCACATTTTGAATTTAGCTTTCTAAATATATTTAATGTAGCAGAAGTCGAAAAGTTATACGAGAAAATTAAACACATAGTTTATGTCAGTAGATATTCGCTTCTTTGTTTGACATGGAACTAATTAAATGTAATTAAAGAAGAGTCATGTCTGTGTAGTTTAACTTCTGAAGTTTAGAAATACAGAACCAATAACTGCAAACGTGGAAAAATTTTCTTTTTTAACTGCAGTATTGAACACCTGCCATGTTTTGTTTAAGGGGAAGAATTCCCCCCCCCCCCTTCCATAATTTTGAAATAGACAAAGGATTGTTATTACTTCCTTCAGTTTGTGGCTTGTTTTGTTGTGCTGTCTTTATCTGAGACTTTATGGTTTTGATTTAGGATGACTGGTGAATAATGAATTGGAAAGGATTTTGAAAGAAAAGATTTTCGTTCTATCGAGCAACAAGTTTGGTTTCACCTGGAGAGACTGGTGAAAACTGCGAACAATCTCAGGTTAGTTTACCGGCATGTATTCAAACTTGATGCCTACCGAATTCACATCTGTAGCATTGCTGTGCACCAGTCTACTCGATCGACCTTTCTGTAACATCAGGCAGTAGTAATAGGCGTTTCCTTAAATTAAATAAAACGCATGGTGTCTTGAAAATCAACCAGAAGACATGAAGCTCTTTATGGAAGGACTGAATTTGGGAGGACCTCTTCCTCCATATTCAGTGTAGAACGAAGCTGTGCGGTAGAAAGTACTACACAGTGTGCGAAGTGGAAAGTTCAGTTGGGGTTATGAACGACCCAGACGAAGCCAATGCTGTGACAAGGTTTGTTCTCTGCAGGAGGGCATAGCACAAAATTGTGGAAGGGAAAACGGGCAAGAAAAAAAACTTTAAAAAAGAGCAAGTAGTATAATGTGGGACGTAGGTACGAGAAAGAGAAGGGAAGTGAAAAAGAGGAGTGAAAGTGGGCAGTTAGGAAGATAGAGGAAAAGGGAAGTTACCCACCGACCGTCAAAGTTTACAAGTACCTGACTGAACGACTTCAGCCTCAAGAATATCGAACATTTTGTTACTTACGGTTGGCTAGAGTACCACGTGTCTTCTGACGTTCTGACACAATTACTGAAATCTGCGAAACCAACCAAGGGAACAAACAAACGAAAGAAAGACAGCAAGAATAAACAAAGTACGTAAAAAACAATTCTTGAGAAAAGAAAATTCTGTTTATAAGCGACTAGAATCTGGCTTGCTTGTAGGTCAAGTAGGAAAAATAAATATAGGCCTCCAATCCCTCAAGGCTGGATTTTTTTTCTCCATTAATGTATTTTCTGGTTTGTCACAAACCCTCCAACATAGACTTGTACTTACTATTCTCTCCTATGATGTGACATACGTGTTTGTGAGCTAAATATTAGGAGCATTACTGCATAACTCACAAGAATACTTACTTACTTACTCCATTGTACAGAGTCCTTCTTGAGAAGCTAACTGGTTTGCATCTAGTCAAGAAATTCCCCGCATTTCACGGAACCCGAAGGTTCATTACCGCACTCACAAGCGTCCGCCACCTGTCTCTATCCTGGGCCAACCCAATCCAGTCCATATACCCACATCCCACCTCC
>Ga0123355_10006248_pt1 | contig 17602 bp, 12 predicted proteins | sample TergutEmb28metaG_3_FD_89872 | JGI IMG/M metagenome (GOLD analysis project Ga0123355, IMG submission 89872) | Embiratermes neotenicus P1 segment gut microbial communities from Petit-Saut dam, French Guiana - Emb289 P1 | ecosystem: Host-associated > Arthropoda: Insects > Digestive system > Gut ...
AGAGCCTGTGTGTGGTTGGATTGTGTGTATCGAGGGCGCAAGACAAGGCAAGGACTACAAGGTGCGTGACGGCAAAAACTTTATAGGTAGAGCTGACGATATGCATATACAAATCTTGGGAGATAACCAGATTGCACGGCGCAACCATGCAATAATCGTTTTTGATAAGAAAAAGAAAGAAACTGTATTACTTCCAGGGGATTCTAGTGGGCTCACTTATCTGAATAATGAAGCCGTTTATGTACCAACACCACTAAACCCCTATGATGTTATTGAAATTGGAGAATCGCAGTTTTTATTTGTTCCCTTCTGTGGAGAGCATTTTATGTGGGATTAATTATAGATGAGGACTATCTAGCACTACAAATGAACAGGGAGACAGATTAAATGGATAATTTAGACGAAAAGATACTTTCTTTGCGGAATCAGCAACAAAAGAACCAAAACAGCAATATTGAAAAAGGGGCTTTTATAAATTATAGCCTAGTCAAATTCATTGAAGCAGAAGCATTGGACGGTCAGTTTACTGTTCTAATACCATCAAACTTTGTGGAAATGTCCCCTGAACAAGCAAGATTGAAATACCCCTCTGAACTTCGTCCTCAGTGCATTAAAACAACTCCAGATACTAGCGTTAATCTATGTCTAAACTTAATTGACTATCCAGCTAATGAAGAAACTCTAAAATTTGATGCTGATGAAATGAAAAGAGCCTTGAAGATGACAAATCCAGCAACAGAATTTTACAAATCAGGAATGGAGCAACTAGATGACTTTAAACTTGCATGGTTTGAGTTTAAAAGTTTCGCTATTGATGGACAAATGTTTAATATCATGTTTACTGCACCTGCTAAAGGTAAAATGTTACAAGGCGTGTTTAATTGTTTATTTGAAGATAGTGAATCATGGCAAAAAATAGCTTTACAAATGATAAAAAGTATTAAATATATGAAATCAAATGAAGAAATAGAAAACTGACAAGAAATCCAAACGGAGGAGTGGGAGAATTGCGTGACCATAATATTAAGATAGAACCTTTTGAGATTATAAATCTCATATCTATGGCTGGTGAACAAGAAGTAAATAATCACGGAACTGTAACATTTAGTGGGATTATTGCTAACGATAAAGTATCTGAGTACCTGTCAAAAGGCTTTGGTTCTACATGGGTAAAAATCTATGCTTTAACAGATGATGAAGTAGAACATCTATGGTTTAACGGAATTATTACCTCATTAGAAATAGACGTTACCAATGACTTACATGTATTAAATGTCACCGCTAGAACAGGTAGTTTTTTAATGGATTCAATGTTGCATACTCGTAGCTATCAATTACCTAGCATTACTTATGGTGATATTCTAGCATCATACACAAATGATTATCCAGAGGGCAATTTTATTATGAAAGAAGGCATAGGAGAAGCTATAAATAACCTAGTTCTCCAATATAGAGAAACAGACTGGCAATTTACCAAACGCCTAGCTAGTCACTTCAGCACTGTTGTAATCCCAGATTCTAAAGTTGGTGGAGTTAAATACTATTTTGGAGTCAAATCAAGCCCACCTGTGTCTACAATCGACAGCAGAACATATAAAGTGCAAATTAATTTGGAAGAGTTTCAATACAAAATTAATAGAGATGTAGACATTACAGAAAATGATGTACTATACCATCTACTACGGCATAGAGATATCTATAGTTTAGGTGAACAAATTACACTAAATGGCAAAGGTCTTTATATAAGTCGCATCACCACAGAGTTTGAAGGTTATGAACTTTGGCACACTTATTATCTTAAACCTTTAGCTGGCTTCAAAGTCCCTAGAGAATATAATCTATGTGCTATAGGTGCATCTTTTTATGGCTCTGTTCTTGCAATTGAGAGAGACCAAGTAATGGTATCACTTAGTAGTGACGAAAACGCAAGCAATGCTGGTAGACGATGGTTTCCATATTCAACAGTATATTCAAGTCCTGATGGTACAGGTTGGTATGCCATGCCCGAAATCGGCGATGATATTCGTTTGTACATTCCAGATGAAGATGAAGGTTGCTCATATGTGATTAGTTCAACCCACCTAGAGTCCTCAGACAGCACTGAACGTGCAAACCCTGACTTTAAATCCATTATGAATAAGCATCACAAGGAAGTATTATTCACGCCAGATGCTTTAGTATTTACAAATAATGCGGGCATGTCTATTCAGCTACTGGATGAAGATGGTATCAGAATAATAAGCGATAAAGCCATAACTATAGAATCAGAAGAAGCTATACAAGTAGTCAGTGCAAAAAACAATATTTCTGTATTTGCTCCTGATGAAATACTGTTCAAACAAGATGATACAATCACATATATACGAGAAAATATATCATTTGCGGGGGCACAAGTTCATATGGAGTAGAGGTGAGAAATGGCTACTGGAAATAATTTAATTGTAAATCCAGACAACCCATTAGAAACAGTAGAAAATTTCCTAATAGATAAGCTCTTTGAAAACAGTGCTGAAATACTAAAATACTACGAAGAAAATAGAGATGAAATAACAAATGACTTCCTTTTATATTTTACCCAACTTTGTGAAAAAGGTACGCAACAGCAAAAAACAAATATAAAAGCTCCAATATCGTATATACACATTGGTTTTTTGCGCTCTAGTTTTCTAACAGAAAGTTATGAATTCCGCTTGGGATTACATAACAACAAACTTTGGCTAGATACTACTGACACATCAGTTTATTGGAAAGCAGATTTTATTTTTAAGCATGTAGAGCCAGATATGGATGAAGTGCAACAGATGTTAAAACCCTTTCAAATGCTGGAATACGAAATACATGAAATCAAATATAATTATACCCAATGTTATTTGATACCTGTAGCCTTTCAGATTGTCCAAGATATCATGTTTGAGGCTGTAGAAACATCTGAAATTCTACAATTAAAATTTGATGAACAAATGTCTGTTATGTTTGGTGGCTATATGGAAAGAGGCGAAAAAATTTGAAATATTTTATTATGGATTTAGACCCTCGATGCAAAGCCTTAAATATATTAAGTGGTTTTAACGAGATACACAAAGGTGACATCAGTTTATCACGATGGCGAAAACTACAAAAACGGATTCTGCTTTTCATTGAAAGTGACGATGAAACAGTACACACAGGGCTATTAACTAAGCCTTTTTTACTACTAGATGAAGAAATATTTAAAATCGCTTCTAAGTACGAACCATTAATGCCAGGAAGGCAGGTTGTACTTTTAGATAAGGAAAATCACATATCATGCCTTTACTATCTCCCAATACTTCCACGTATTAGTTGTATTTCCCCTAATAGTAAGTTAAGTAATGCCAATACCAAATTTGTAGGTACTCCTATACTTCAATCCAATAAAATGTTAGGTATTCACATTTTTTGGCTGGATGGTTTTAATAGCGATTTACCAGTAATAAGCCTAGATTTAGCTGAAAGTATTTTAAGACGGAATCATATGGGAATCAAACTTACACCTATAGAAATTGAATGATTTCTATGAAAATTCAATTGTATATCTAATTTTAAATAAGGATAAGAGTAAAAAACAAGGAAAGGGGTTGCGTATGTCACGACGAAGAGCGGAAGGTTCTCCAAGTGTAACCGAACGATTAGCAACAAGGGTAAATAGTGCAATGCAAACAGTAAATAATACAGTTGGAGAATTTGGCAGAGGAGTAGTTGAATCTGCTAGACAAACAGGTGAATCGCTACGACGTGGCTGGGATGAACGTCATGAGCGTAGGGATATGAAAGACCAACTATTTTCATCAGATGTAGATGGAATGGCAACTATGGGTGAGCAAGTGGAAATGACTGCTGACCTCCAAGACGCAGCAGATAGCTTCCTAGCTGCACGTAATCAAGCATGGGCAGATGCGTGGGCATATGAACACGGTGAAGACTCAGAAATGGACATGTTCATTCCAGAGTTATATGTGGTACGTGGTGCAAACTTACGTTGTACTGAAGGTAGCCATATCAGAAAATTAAACTTACCAAAAGACCACGGAATCTATATCACAAGAGAGCCATTGATTCACAAAGAGGATTGTCTCGTAGGTGACGACCAAAATATTACCACATTTGGAGTGTGTGAATCTCGTGGAATTTATAACCTCAGCCCCCGTCCACCCACAGTAATACTAAAAAAATGCAAATACAATAATTACACAGGCGACGAAATGGAAAGTGAAGAAGATTTAGGCAATGTAAGGGGACCTGCATGTACACCTCAAATAGCTGGAACGTGGCTTAACACTTTTAATGATACTCGCATAGTTGATAATGGTGATAAAGACCCAGAAGACAAATACAAAAGTGATGATGACCCAACAAAAGGATATCCAGCAGTAACAACAAAATCTTTTTTGGTTTGTGCTTGTGGTGGATTTATTGAACCTGTAAGTTGCGGACAACACCTTGACGCACGTATCGCCGCAATGGAGGCTGCTGCATGGGAGGCTATGTCTGAAGAAGAACGAGCAGAGGCATTAGCTATGATGGAAGCAAACTCTAATTCAGAATAATCTCAACATAGATATCAATCTATATGGAGAGGGGATAAAAATGCAATCACAGGCAATAACTTCTGATACCATAAAAGTATCAGGGATTCCATTTCTAAAAACCTTACTAGATATACAAATAAGTATAATCCCTAGTGAACATGGCAAAATGATAATTACTGGTTATGGCGATACAAGCGAAACCTTGCCAAGTATTCAGAAGAAATTCTTTGGTCAAACCGCAGAATTAATCCATGAAGAGAATCCCGATAAGCCAATATTCAGCGGAATAATTACTAAATGCCAAGTTATAGCAGAACATGAGCTCAAACTCTTAGAAGTAACAGTCTTAACAGGTTCATATCTATTAGACACGAAGAGGAAAAGTCGCTCCTTCCAAGATATATCTATGACATATGAAGATGTAGTGCGAAAAGTTCTGCAAGATACTAATGGAGCAGGAATTTTTTCAGTGGGCAAAGATATTCCGATTGGAAGCCCAATAATTCAATACCTAGAAACTGATTGGGAGTTTATAAAAAGGCTTGCAAGCCATTTTAACAGTCCTATAATTGCTGACCCTACAATTCCCAAGGCAAATATATGGTTTGGCATAAACGAGCAAGGCAAAAATGCAACTTTTGAAAATGAGAACCTTCACTATAAAGTGGGAGTTAGTGAGAACTACTATATTGAAGATGGTATGTCGTCAGGTTTAACCCCAATAGATTTTATATACTTCACAGTAAAAAGCATGAACGATTATAATATTGGTGACAATACAGAGGTGAACGGAACAGATCTCAAAATATGTGAAAAACATGCATGTTTTGAGCGAGCAATACTCGAATTCAGCTACATTCTAGGAAAACCTGACTTAATCTCCAGACGGATAATTTACAATGAAAAAATTACGGGCATGTCTTTAACAGGCACAGTAACTGAAACGGATGCAGAAACTGTAAACATCAAGCTAGACATAGATGGTGACAATGGCAGTGCAGACTATCCTTATCATTGGACACCAACCAGCGGGAATCTTATGTATGCTATGCCCAGAGTTGGCACACAGGTAAGCCTGCTACTTCCTAACGAAGATGAACGCTGTGCGAAGGCTACAAATAGCCCACGGGATGAAGAAACCAGTAGTACCTGTTCAGGCATGGATGATTACAATTATCGTGCTTTCACAACGGAACACAATAAAAAGATGTTCCTTTTCCCTGATAGCATGGGTTTTATAGGTACAGGTAGAAGTTCAGACGACGATGATGATAGTAATACTGGATATGTAAGTGAGGACGCAGATGAAACCCAGCCAGAGCCACTGTGGATAAAGCTAACGGATTTTGAAAATATGCTTTTCAAAAGTCATAATGCCATAATGATTCTAGCCAATGATGATGTCGAATTTAAGGCTCCAAATGTATCATTTTATGTACCCTCACCCGAAAAGACCATTAGTGTAATGCGAACAGTTCGAGCAGAAGGTTTTGAGCCTTTCATTATAGGAATTGGTTCAGCGTCAACCTTACCGTTTAACTCTAGTGATTTTGATGACGAAGATGATGATAGTGATGATGACGACGATGAAGTCCTAGACCCATGTGACTATACGTTTCTAATCCTACACTCTCGTTTTGATGTAACAGGCGACCATGGTATATTTCAAGGACGAATACATGGATACCACGAACCATTTGAAGATGCACCACAAGAGGGCGAGTTTAGCCTAGGACGTTCTATTTTTAGAGCAATAGTGGTTGGTGTGGCAGTTGCAGCGGTGGCGGTAGCAGTAGTTGCAACAGGAGGCGTGGCATTAGCAGTTATAGGATTAAAAGTAGGTAAAGTTTTAGTAACAGGGGCAGTAGTCAAGGGGGCAATGATAGGAGCTGCTATGGGTGCTGGAATGGCTGCTGTTGGTGTTTTGATTCATGATGTGCGTACTGGTAATAATAGTAGTTGGAGTGACTATGTAAGGGCTGCATCAATAGGTGCTTTAACGGGTGCTATAAGTGGCGGACTCATGGGGAAATTACAGATACTCAAAGTTGCCGATATGGGATTCCTCAAAAAAGTATTAATAGATATGGCTATTGGCAGTATAACAGGTGCGGCAACAAGTGCAGTAAATGTACTTGCCAATGCTGCACTAGAAGGCACTTTATTCTCTATGGAAACTCTTGATAGCCTCTGGAGAGAAACATTAAGAGGTGCAGTAGTTGGTGGCATATCAGGTGGCGTAGGTGGAAGATTCGCTGCAAAATGGGGTATGTGTGCATCAAAAGGTAGTTTTAAGAAAAAATTCCTTGCAAGAACTGTAAACGCTGGAATAGGTGGTGCTACTGGAGCAGTAAGTGGTGGCTTAACAAATGCGTTAATAGATACAGGCAGTCAAATAATAAGTGCAATTCGAGCAGGTGAAGAGATTGATTGGTTTGCTCTAGGTCAACAGTTTGGCGATAGCTTTCAAGATGGCGCAATAATGGGTTTTATTTCAGGGGCAGTATCAGGCGCATTACGTGCAGAGCCTATAAATGCTGTATTTGGATTTGTTTGTTACGATTCTGTAGCATTTGAATACCCAGGTGTTATCCCTCTAGTTTGGAAACGCAGTTGGTATAGCAGAAACATAAGCCAAAGCCCTAGCCATTTTGGATATGGTAGTGGGTTCGCTTATGGTGTATACCTCACTCATGAAGAGGATTGTATTCTTTTCGTAGATTCAAACAGTTTAGGAACTCCATTTAGACATCTTGCACCTAATCAAGCGGACACCAATCGTAAGTCAAAGATGACCTTGTTTTTTGATGGTGAAAAATACGAAATATTTAACCACGAAGAACGGTTATATTACGTCTTTGAGAAGAAACCCAATGCAAATATTCATCATTTAACACAGATAGCAACCGAAACACGGGAACACAGAATACTTCTAGCTTACAACGCACAACATAACCTTTCAACAATAACAGATACCGCAGGTAGGGTATTCAACATCACAACTACCAGCACAGGGCAAATAACTCAAGTGCAACTAAACAACAAAACTCTCGTAAAATACATCTACAGCGAAGCTAACGACTTAATACAAGTAACTGATGTAAGTGGTAAATCTGCTTATTTTACCTATGATGAAAGCCATTTACTGATAAGGCGTACAACAATGGAAGGTACAGCTTTCACATGGGAATACGCAGGAGAAGGTCATAACGCCAAATGCATACACACAACAGGAGACGACCATTTATTAGAATACTGGTTTGATTATCACCCAGACCATACAATTGTTACAAACAGCTTAGGTCACAAAGAAATATTCCATTTCACAGAAGATAAGACTCTAACAAAGTTAGTACATGAAAATGGTTATGCCACAATATATGAACACAACGAATATAGCGAGATAACCAGTATAACAAATGCTGATGGCGAAACAGTGAAAATGTCTTATAACGAGTTTGGGCAACTAACTGAACTTATCCAACCAAATGGTGGAACACACAAAATAGAATACGACAAACAAGGCAGAATTATCAAAAGTATAACTCCATCATCAACAGAAACAACTTGGAGTTATGATGAAATAGGACGCATATCTCAGTCCACATCCGTTACAGGCGAAACGACCTTCTACACATATGATGATAAGGGAATGGTTACAGAGTTAATCACCAAGGAAGGCGAAGCCCAACTAAAGACGAGCCTACAATATGATGATTCCCTAAATGTAACGCAAATATCCTATGCCAACGGCGCAGTAGAAACATGGGAATATGACCCAGAAGGCAATTGTGTCAAAGCGACAAATCCACTGGGCGCGATAGAAACAATGAACTACGACCAAAGCAACCGTTTAACAAGGCATACATCAGATGATGGGAATACAACAAATTTCAAATACAATGCTTATGATGATGTAGTTTGGATGAAAGACAACGAACGTGAAATTCGTTTCACATACAGCCCGTTAGGTAGTTTAACATCCCGTATAGAGCAACACAGAAAAATAAAACTACAATACGACACAGAAGAACAACTAACCCATGTGTACAACGAGGCTGGAGAAGAATACTCCTTTGAGCGTGACCCAATGGGGAATGTTACTATAGAAACGGGATATGATGGTGTAAGAAAGTTGTATGTATACACCCCTGCGGGCAAGTTAAAGGGGCTTCAACGTGGTGCTTCTGCCAACTGGATACGCATGAAGTATGGCAAAGATGGTTTCCTATCAAAGATTATCTATGATGATGGCACGATTTCAAAAGAACAAGAAGAGGAAATATTCACTCATGGCATAATGGGCGAACTTCTAACTGCTGAGAATAAGCATTCTAAGCTAGAATTTGAATACGACAAGTTAGGCAATGTAATAAAAGAAGTGCAAAATGGGCATGTGATAGAAAGCAATTATTCAAAAGACCATGCTTATGTGAGAACCAACTTAAAAACGAGTTTAGGTTTAAATGTTGATACTAGCCTAAACAAGTTTGGACAGACAGAAGAAATATTAGCATCATTTAACCCAATTAACTCACTTCCTATAACAAAAGAAATGGAAACAGGCGCAATTTGGCAAGCAAGTCAAACCTACAACATGGTAGGGCAGTTGCTAGAGCGCACAATATCCACAGTCATAGGCACAACAGCACAAAAATCCCAAGGCGAGATAAAGGATTCATGGAGTTATGACCGTCAAGGCAGACCAACACAGCAAAAGATAAGCATAAATCAACGTGAAAGTAGCAAGAGACAGTACACTTGGGGCATCAGAAGTAAACTAAAATCCATAATTGACGATGTAGCCAATATGGGATTAGAATATTCCTATGATAGTTTTGGCAACCCTCAAAAAGAAACACTCAAAGGCGCAAAAACCCAAGAAACCATCCGTTATCTTGATGATGTAGGACAGGTTTACGAAACCAAAAGCAAAATAGACCGCAAATATGGCAAAGGCGGACAGCTTATGGTTTCTAAGCACCGTAAGTACAAGTATAACGATTGTGGCGACTTGATAGAGAAGGTAGAAGCAGACGGCAAGACATGGCAGTATAAGTATAATGTCAATGGGCTAATGAAAAGCGTAACCCGCCCAGACGGTAAAGCTGTGTATTTCACCTACGATGCAATGGCTAGAAGGATAAGTAAGACCTTCAACGACACAACAACAAGATATGTATGGGATGGCAACCAAATAATTCATGAGTGGGCAGAACAAAAGATCATTCCCGAAACAAATCCAACAGTTACCCCCATATCCACATGGCTATTTGAAAATGGCAGCTTCACGCCCATCGCCAAACTGACAGAAAGAAATGCCTACACCATTATCACAGACCACCTTGGCACTCCAACAAAAATGCTGGATGTAACAGGCAAAAATGCATGGAGCGAAACATTTAACCTATGGGGCAGACAGCACAACGAAACCCAAACAACAACCATTGGAAAAGCAAAAATAATTAAAGCTAAGTTCAAACTAAATGAACCAGAACAACCCACCACTCCCAACCAAGAAACAGATAATCCCTTTCGTTTCCCTGGGCAATACGAAGATATGGAAACAGGGCTGTATTATAATCGCTTCCGTTACTACATGCCAAACGAAGGCCTATATACCCAGCGTGACCCTATTGGTATCGTTGGAGATAATCCCACTGTTTACGGTTATGTTTTTAATTCATTATCTGAGCTTGACCCTTTAGGACTAATAAGAGCTATACCTCCATTGCGTGGCAATCGCCGTAATGCTCAGGCATTGAGACGGAATTTACAGCGGGAGGGACGACCTGTTGGACAAGGTCAAGCAGCTGCTCATATTGTTGCATCTAGTGGTTCGCAGGGACATTTTGCACCTGCTGTTCAATCTCGAGCTATACTTGCAAGATATGGTATATGGGTAAATGATGCTGCAAATGGAATACCAATGGACACTCCTAATCCTCATGGATTTACACATCGTGGAGAATACCATAATAGAGTATTAGAGAGATTACAAGCTGTCGAAGATAGAATGTTACAGGAGGGCTATGGTGATAGGGCAATACGTAAGGCTTTGCGGAAAGAACTGAGAAGAATAGGACGAGATACAGAAGATTCCCTAGATGAAAGTGGAGGTACGTCATGTGTGATATAACATTAGACATGCTTGTTAAAGAAATTGCGAATGCTACAAAAAAATCATTCATTGAGCTTTTTGCCAATGGTGAAAGATACTATTATTGTACATTGGTAACTACAGGTGAAGCATATAGACCCTTTATTGTAGCATGGTCAATAGAAGCATTAGCTCGAGAAGTTGAAAAATCAAAAAATGCAACAGAAAAATCTATCAAATGGTCGTATGCCGACTCCCCATATTTAGGATTCAATGATAAAAATTTTCAAATAGTTGACGAGCTTTTCAATCTACTCCCTCAAATGGACGATATGTATGCTGATGATGACGAGCTAGACGAGCAGTATGAATTTAGACTTTTGGCAATGGAACTAGCATTGAAACAAGTCGACGACGATGGTATATTCGCTTTAAACCAACCGCGTTCTGAAGTTTATATTAATGTTGAAGTAATGCCCCCAGACGAAACAAACACTTTGCGGGCTTTGAGGCTTAACAAGCCAGAACACATAGTAGAATGGTTGGATAAAATAGCTGAAAAAGGTGCATAAATGACCTCAGTATTCGATTAAAATTTCGAAATATATGAAATATTCAACTATAACGAACATTTGCGTCCTAAATGTGTGAAGTATCAAAAAATTAATGCTATCACATCTGTAAATTTAGATATTATCGCAGTTGCTTATCAAGCGAACACATATTTAGGACACTACTGTTTGTGGTGAATAAAGAGCTTGTTGTCGGCATGTTTCTCGCATCACTAAACATGCGAGAGGTGTAACAGCAAATGTTGCGTACACAATGCATAATTAACTTTAAGAGGTATGCAGAATGTTTAGTTTTATAACATCCAATATGGCACACTCAGTCATTCAAGGGCTTATAGGGATTCTGGTACTGGGAGTGTTGTTCATAATATAGATATTTAGTATAATGCCTATCAAATATTGATGGGATGATTAGGTATGTTGACTTGCAAAAAATGTAGCAGTGCAAATATTGTGAAAAATGGAATAGTTAAGGGAAAGCAGAGATACTTGTGCAAGGATTGTGGATGCAATTTTCGTATAGGTGATGAACGTACAAATGCTAGAGTTGCTGCAAAAAAAGCATTGTGTATATTACTTTATACTCTCGCAAAAGGTTCATATCGAATGATGGGAAAGATATTAGGTGTAGACCATGTGCAAGTGTATCGCTGGATACAAGAGTATGCGTTATCACTGCCAGAGCCAGAAGTTCCTGCTGATATTGAACAAATGGAATTTGACGAGATGTGGCACTTTGTAGGTTCAAAAAAAACAAAGTATGGATTATCAAAGCCGTTGATCGTCGTAGCGGGAGAACCGTGGCATGGGTCACAGGTAATCGTGATATTGCAACATTTAGACGATTGTATGCAAAAGTCAAACACTTGAAAAAATGTATTTTCTATACTGATGGATGGGACGCATTTTCAGCGGTTTTGCCACAAGAGAGGCACATAGTTGGCAAGTCTCACACTCACATAATTGAGGCAAATAATAGTGAGACACGACATAATATTGCTAGATTCACAAGACGCACAAAGGTTGTTTCAAAATCCTCATTTATGGTTAATCTCACGATGAAGTTATGGGTGATAATGCTATCTGGAGGTTTATTTGAATCACTGCGAGATATTGTTTCATCTATACTATGAACAACACTCCCCGCATACTAGTCTAATAATAACTGGTTTAAACGGAAGTGGTAAAACAACTTTGCTTGAAGGTATTGGTCAAGCTGCCAATGCTATATTTGACAGAAATCAACCAGGTGAGGTGTTAATAAATTTTACTGGTAACCCTGATGAGTCCAATGAAGTATTAAAAATGTGGCATGACAAAGGAAGATATAGAGTTATACACCTTCCTATTGGACATCATTATTCAGGAGGATTTTGGGAGAGGATGGATAAAACTCAAACAGCTATCCACCAATTAAAATTAAAAGGTGAAAATGAAAAAGCTCAAGTTCTTTCAACTTGGCTAAATAAGGTATTTGAGTTTATTCGGGATTTGTTTGCGAATGAGACCCTTGAGTTTCTTTTTGATGAGAACAAACAAGAATTTTGTATACGACACTCGTGTGATGATAGCAAGGGGATGTTTGCGTTAAATAGGGAAAAGCTACCTCATGGATATTCTTCCGCACTTAATATGTATCATTCGATAATCTCAGCTTTTGGAGATGATATTATCATTTCACCAACACGCCTTCGTGGATTGGTATTAATCGACGAGATAGAGTCTCATTTGCATGTCAGTATGCAAAAACGGATATATCCTTTTTTGACAGGGCTATTCCCTGCAATGCAATTCATAGTAACCACACATTCGCTATTCGTGTTAAATTCGGCAAAAGAAGATACGGTATACTATATGGGACGCAACGAAACTGATAGCGGATTAGGGTTAATGGGCTGGTCTTTCACAGATATTTTAGGTGGTGTGTTTGGTGTAGAAAACGAAAGACCAGACGAGCTAAACAAAGCTATTGCAGAATATGAGAAGTCTTATACTAGTTACAAAATAAATTTAGATAATTCAAGCGAAGAAGCATTACTTAGTAAATATTCCATATTGAAGAATATGCTGAAGGATGGCAATCTGTTAAAAGAAGCATTACAAATACAGATGTCAGGCATTGGAGGTGATTCTAGTGATTAAACTCACTAGACGTCCTATTGCAGATGAGACTTATGATCGTCGCCTAGTATTTGAAGAGCTATTGAAAATGTCAAACAATAAATGTGCATATTGTGAAGGCAGTATAGGTCTAGATTATCAAACAGAAAGAGATCATTTTTATCCTGTGTCAAAATATCCAGAAAAGGAAAAATGTTGGGATAACCTTTTACCTGCTTGCCGTAGATGCAATGGAACAAAGAGTGATTGGGATACTGCTGAAGAACCTATTGTAAACCCTACTATAGATATTCCCAAAGAACATTTAAGTTATACACTGTGTGGTTTTGAGGCACGTGATAATAGTCCGATGGGTAGGAATACAATAGTGTGTTTAAATCTTAATGAGTTAGCATTTATGGCAATACGATTAAAACTTAGTTGTGAGATTATGGATAAAATTGAACTCTGTTCGGCTTTCTTAGAGAAATATAATCAGAAACAGTCAGAGTGTAATAAAGGGTTATTGCAAAATAGTGTTTTAGGGTTACTTGATTTAGCACCGCCTAAAAGTAACTTTAGTGCAATTTATGCAACTATAATAATTATCTCATAAGGGTATGATAATTTGAAAAAACGTATGAGAACATCGAAACTGTGGACACAAAAGATGTCAAATTTGAACAAACTGGCGTGCAACATATCACTAGACCCCTAGCGCATGGAAAATAAGGTTGGCATAATTGCTAACTCTTATTTTTTTGCCAAAAATTTTGCTACAGCACAATCATAGAAACAAAGAAGGAGGGTGAAGATTGGCGGTAACATGGATAAAACCAACATATGCACACAAGCGTTATAACAACAGGGCAGCCATAAAACGAAAGATAAATTACATCATTGATGCTGGAAAAACAACTTCTATTGCGAATAGTGGAATTCAAAAAGAAGGTGATGACAATGATGGCATTTCCTCTGCATCAGCAACGATGGAATATATACAAAATCCAGAAAAGACAGGGACTTCTGATTTAGTTTCAAGTTATGAATGTTCCCCAGAAACAGCGGATACAGAGTTTACACTTACAAAAGATGAGTACGAACGCAATACTGGACGAGTGCAAAAAAGCAATTCTCGTCTAATTTACCACATAACACAATCCTTCAAACCTAATGAAGTAGACCCCAAGATTGCAAATAAAATAGGATACGAATTAGCCCTTAAATTTACCAACGGCGAACATGCTTTTGTAGTCGCAACCCATACAAACAAGCAGCACATACATAATCACATCATAATAAATGCGTTTAATTTATCTGCCAATGGTAAATTTAAAGACCCTTGGTACAGTGGAAAAACAGTAGTTGCAGAAATTTCAGATAAAATATGTATAGAATATGGGCTGTCAGTAATTGAAACAAAGAAAGGCTGGGGGCTGTCATACGACAAATGGGAAGAGGAAAACGGCATCACAAAAGATGATAAAGAACCAACCCATCGTGAACGCCTTGAAGGAATAATTGCTTCCTGTTTGGAGAAGCAGCCTAAAGACTTAGAACAATTACTGGAGTATTTAGAGGAGCAGTCATGTGTTTCAAAAAAGCGTGGGAGTAATATTTCTATTAAAACGCCATTCAGTAAAAATCCAATTCGTCTTAACTCATTGTCTGAACGATTTACGGAGCATGGCATATGTAGGCAAATCGAAGCACAGCAAAATAGGGAAATTGACGAGAAAAACCAACCAGAGCATTACGCAACAGAACCAAAAAAAACACAAACAATTCAAGAATCTCTTCAAATTCAGAAAACTCAAAAGGGCAAAAATATAAAAAATATTGCCAATGATTATAAATCTGACCCAGTAACATTCAGAAAAGAATTACGTTTGATTATAGATATTGCTACTTCTTCAAAAGCCCAAGAAAGCATTGGTTACAAAAAGTGGGCAGAAAAATCTAACTTAGAACAAATGTCACAAACATTGTTATTCCTAGAAAGACACAATTTATCCATGATGGAATTAGAAAGTTTAGCAAACCAAAAACATCAAAGGCAACAAAATTTCAAAGATGAAATACGCACAATTGACGAAAAATTAAATCACATACGCTTAATGCAACGACACATTGGTACATATGGAAAGACAAAAGAAATTTACAAACAATATAAAAACTCAAAAAATCCCAAACAATTTTATAACGAAAATGCCAAAGCAATTACAGATTATGAATCAGCAAAGTTGTATTTTGATGAAAATGGTTATGGCTTTGGGAGTAAAAAGAAGTTTCCGACTATAAAAGAATTGCATGAAGAATATGCAAAGTATGACGCAAATAAAAACAAACTCTGGTCAGAATATCATGCAAATAAAAAATCTGATAAGGAGATTGACACAGTATTGGCAAATGTAAATGCACTTCTGAATTTAAAAGATACTATGAATTCAGAAACAGATTTAGAAATTTCAACGAAAAACGTTGAGGGAAAAAAGAACAAGAATCGAAAAGTTTACAAAAATAGCGAACTAGGTTTGTAAAAAAATTTGCATTCAACTGTGAGCGATTTGTGTTATACATATGAAAGTAAAAAATTTACAGTCTTGTATGTGCATTAAATTTTTTAATCTTCTATTAGCCGTAGGCTTAACAAAAACTGTACTATGTGCAGTTTTTGAATGGGTAGTTGGAGCAAAATTTGCTCCAACGTAGGGCGTAGCCCTAGATAAAAATATGAGAGTAACGAAATATTTTTATAGGGGTTGAGGGGAGAAATCCCCTCACAAGCGTCTGTGTGTACACACAGACACTGCTTGGGCGTATACAACGAACCCGCGCAAGAATTAAGGGGTGCAGTTCTTATACGCCTAGAGCCTGAAACCAGATTGAGTTGATGCGAAAAATCAACTCAATCTGGTTTCAGGCTCTGCTCTTTTAACTACAACTATGAAAACAAAATATCTCAGATGCGTACACAAAAGCTACCGCTCAAACTATAAATACGAAAATACAACATCTAATACATATATGCAAAAGTTCGCTTGAATCACAAACAAAAATACAACTCATAGATTCAACAAACGAAAAACTATTTATACTAAATATTGAAGCCGAAATTATTCGTGAGAGCTATCTGTAAGTATTCCAGCAAACATTTACATACCATTCCTAAGTTACATTTTGAACCAAAGCAATATTTTAGGAGGATAAAACTTGTTAATTCGTAATCGCAGCCCCCCTTTTTCCTGTTTCATGACACTTTTTCATCCTAAATATAGTGAGGGGCTTACTAATGAGTCCTAAAGAAAGATATTTGAAATATGGTAGCGAAAAAATACTTGTTGAAAAGGAAATTTTCAATGCCGCCAATCTTGACAGGGATAAGGAACGAAAGAAGCAAAAACGACTTGCTGACTCTGGAGTGATTTTCAAAGAAATACTCATCACTGACAATTTCACGTCCAGTAAAGAATACAATGAGGAATCTGGAGCAGAAATTTCTTTTGAAGACATTGTAATTGAAAGAATAATCGCACTTGAACTTTGGAAATTTCTAAAATCCAATTTAACTGACGAGGACTATTACATCATCCATTCATATTACAAAGAAGATATGACTGATGAAGAAATTGGAAAATCACTAAATAAACATCGTACAAATATAGTAAAACGTAGAAAAAAGACTATAGCCATTTTGGGAATACATGAAAGACAGTTACGCAAAATTTATGAAAGTTAAGGTTCACAAAAATGTCCCTTTTTCACATTGGATGGGGATATTTTCATAGGAAGCATAAGAAACAATATTTATATTTTTAATCAGAAATATTTAACAATACATATGTTTTATGATTATTAATCTCATAAGAAATGAAAAAGTCCAAGGATTTATCATAAAATTTTTTATTTCGGCTTGATGCAAAAACAGCTTTGAATTTTATTGGAATAAATTACAATCCATATCTTGTAAAAAACCCACTCAAGAAAACTCCAAAACGTCCCTTTATGCAATAGAGGGAAATTTTTTTAATTTCCCTACTTAAAAATCAAAGGGAGTTTTTACAATGAAAGATTTACAAATCTTCAATTACAACGCCAACGAAGTGCGGACATTTATGGTTGATGGTGAATCATGGTGGATTTTAAAAGATGTCTGTGATGTTCTGGGACTAAGCAACACAAATAATGTGGCAAGCCGTTTGGAAGAAGATGAGCTGACATTGATTAAAGTAATGTCAGGTGGTCAACAGCGTGAAATGTATGTCATCAATGAATCTGGATTG
>Ga0123355_10006249_pt1 | contig 17602 bp, 19 predicted proteins | sample TergutEmb28metaG_3_FD_89872 | JGI IMG/M metagenome (GOLD analysis project Ga0123355, IMG submission 89872) | Embiratermes neotenicus P1 segment gut microbial communities from Petit-Saut dam, French Guiana - Emb289 P1 | ecosystem: Host-associated > Arthropoda: Insects > Digestive system > Gut ...
AAATCCATTTGCTTGACTACTTCCCGGCATTGCATACTCTGGAAGTCTGTCTAAAATTATTACATCAGTATTGGTGAATGTAATATTGTCATAGCGCAAGAACATCTTGTACTCGCCGACATTAACTCTTACTTGAGACATCTGCACCCTCCCTTCTAGTCAAATGAATGTGATTTTTAATTTCGGATCTACTCCTATTCGGAAATGGCTTATCACGAACCACTAAAGAACCTCCACGGTCACCCTCCGAAAGAGCAATACAACGTGTCGAACGGTTATGCGCCACCCGCCAGCCCTCGATTTATGGTAGAGGCATACCGCTATTTTAGTATGCTGGCGGCATCTGGGTTACGTCAAACCTACAACGGTTATTTCAATACTATCAGATGATAACCCCTTACCATTCAAACTAAGGGTAAACTTGCTTCCTATATATGAAACACCACTACCGCAGCGCAATACCATAGTTTGTGAATCTTGAATCTGCATAGTAAGAAAAGACGGCATATCATCAATACTCCACATTGCCGTATCATTCATCTCATTGCCTTCTTTATCAAAGAAGACAGCTATAAACACCTTAGTTGAACCAGCCCGTATGGTTGGACTTCCTGCAAATGATATGTTGGCAGTATCTTGGAATCTGCTTTTAGCTGGGACAACTTTCACGTTAATAGCTTTTTCAATATAGCCAAATAGAATATTGATTCTGGTTTCTCCAAGCCCGACTGCCGTAATTACACCGCTAGATTCAACGCTAGCAATATCCACATTCTCCGATTCAAGTTCTACTGCTTCAGTTACTGGTTTATTGTTTATCCTTGTATCAAGCTGAATGCTGAATGTTCTACCTTGTTGAATCTCCACACTTTCAGGCGTAATGATATCAAGTGAATAGTTTTTTTTGTTATTGTAATAATCTGCAATCATCAGCTCGGCGTTATCGGTTGCCGGATTATAAGGTGATTCCAAAATGCTATATTTAAAAATGCTCTCGCTCCTATTAGATCTTTCCGTTGGATTAGTTTTAGTAATTTGATACACCATTGGAACATCATGTTTCACCCTATCAGGATCATCGATGATAAATCTATTACCTCGTTTAAGCCTTAATGTATCCTCATTCTTTGGCAAAAGCATCAAAAGATGAACGTTAGGTATTACCAGATATCTAGTCTCTTTCTCCCCAGGAGAGAAACGTGTCTCGTCACCGAACCAACAGGGGTATTCAACAATCTCACCATTGTGATTTATATATTTTATTGCATAGTTACATAGTTGTATCCATGCATGTTCATATATTTGATTGTCGCCTGGCGGTTCAGTAATAAGCCAAATCTTATCTTGATATTTAACATAGTTGCCATGCTTAGATTGTCCACGTCTGGTAATTAAATGGCGAATCATAAATTGTGTATCTCTTACAGGAGTCGAACCCCACACATTGGCCTTTGTATGAATAGCCGTAGATTCATCAAGAGTGCCGTCTTGATATAGAACAACAGGCTCCCCCAAAAACGTAGTTTCTAAATTCTCAATGAAATAATCTTCGGCATAATCCAAAAACTCATCGCGTTCAAATCCAGATGTTTTGATTTGTGGCTTCGAAGGCAAATACCAATCTTTTGACAAGATAACCGCCTCCCAATCAATTGAACGAATGTCTTTTTTGTTTATGTATCTTTCTTTCTATCTCAGCTAAGATTGCATTGTACTCTTCTCTTACGGCTCTCTTCGCTTCACCAGTCGCGTTGAGTTGAATATCTCTGCCAATAATGTTGTTAAGCTTGGACACTCTTGAAATCTCTCTTTTGACATACGACAAACTGATCATTAGTGCAAGAGTAGTTATGGCTGACTCTGATATGCCGTCAATGAAATTATCTGTGTCTTCATCAAAGAGTAGGGGAGAGATATCTAAACTATAATTAGCAACCGCTGTACGAAACCAAGTGCGCTCAAGCGACGGCGAAAGTTCATGCCTCTCTCTCATTTCAGAATGGAATGCATTTATCACACGCTCATAATGAGTCATGTTATTCACTCTTTCTTGGTCTGCCAGGCTTTCTCTTCTCATCAATCTTTTCGCCGCGCAAATATCTCTTAGCGACTTCAATCCTATCGTGAGCATTTACCTTACCTGAACCAATAATATCTCTCAGGGTCTGCTTCTCTCCCATAGTAACAACCTTACTTTTGAGCTGAGTAACAAAGGTGGACAGACTAGCTAGATCGAACAAATTCAAAATAGCTTGCTCATCTATGATGTCTTGCTTAATCTTGCCGTCCTCTGATTCAAAACCGAGATGAGTTCGAACATCAGGATCTTCGATATAAAATGTTGCGTGGCTACCATCCCTGTTTCGGCCAACGAAACTTGGATTACCTGCATCGCACTGGGCCAGAATCTCTTCTACTGAAATTGAAAGCTTAGACTTTTTTGCTACCTTTGCATCTGCGTTTTTCAAAACGTATTTGAAATATGTATCTATATTAGTCGTGTTACGTATAGCAACACGCTTCATGAGGTCTAGCTCTTTAGACATCAAATTTCTCCTTTAATAGAAATTGAAAAAGGCCAGCAGTTCTTTGCCACTGGCCCCCCTCTTATATTTTGTCGTGCTTTAGTTGTTACGAGGATCTTCTATGTTACCATAATCCTCATCCAAAACTATGCCGATTTTAAACTCAGAACCTTTTTCTAAGTCAGCGGCTACTTCTAGGTCAAACCTTACAAGGTTTCTGCCTGTTGCAACGTCAATGCCTTGCACACTGGTCAAGCCTCCACGAGTCCATGTTCGCACTGGAGACTGCATCCCAGCAGGAACAACGAACAGCAAGCCAGCAGGGAAATATAATTCAAAGCCATCACCTGTTGGCAATGGCTTTGTGAGATTGAATTCATTTTGTATTTCCTTAACCACTGCACCGTTGTACATACCTATAAGACCAGACTTTCTTATCTCGTCCATGGCTGCTTGGCTGATGCCGCCTGTTACAGGAGTAACACCTTCGTATCCAAGGAAACCATTCAGCTGTGAAACAACTGAGAAGTCGCCGAAGATGCTAACGTTACCAAATCTGCGAACATTTCTGCTTATCTCATCAAGAGCAGCTTTTGAAATGCCGGAACCCTGAGCAAGAAATCTCACATTAGCAGTGTTACTAATCGCATTCCAAATCGTGAATATCACATATCGCGCTGACTTGTTGCGAATATCAGTGCGAACTTGTTCCATCCCGATATTCTCATCGGTCAAGTCACCAAACTGCAATTTGCGATAATCTACTTCGTAACCGCCAGAGATGGTTGTGGTTGTTACAGGGTAATCATCGTAAGTCCATGCAGGGAAAAGAACGTCACCATTCAACGCCTGAAAACGACCTTGAGCATTATTTAACTTTTTGGTTTCAACAACTATTGAATCGTTGAATCCGATATTTTTGTAATTACCCATCCATGTAAGAAGCTTAAGCTCTTCTTGCAGTAGCGGTTGGATAACAAATTTACGAATCTCATTAAGCTCTGTTGCTGCATAAGCGTTGCCACCACCAGCCTCATAAGCCTTTGATATAATATGCTTAACAACGGAATCAACATTGCTTATTACGCGACCATTTGAATCTTTTAACTTACCATTCAATGGAGCAATGTCTTTGCCAGCTGCTAAATAAGAAAAAACCTCCACAAGAGGGGAGGTTGGTTTTATTCTGCCAGTACTATAATCTATATCACGTCTGGCATTATTCAATTCAAAAGAGCCTTCGAACATATTAATATCCCCCTTTATAATTTTCATTTTGATTATGCCAAAATAATTTGTGCCCTAACTCCACCTGGACTGTAGGTAAGCGGCTTTGCAAGTGGGCCAATAATATCTGTGACTAGAAAACTAATTGCATAGCCAGCAGTTGAACCAACAATTGCAAACTTGCCATCTGTATCAGCAACCAAATATGTACCCGGCACAATAGTGCTAAAGTCGCCATTGATGTGTCTACTATCAATGTCTAAGGAAAGTGTTGCAACAGACTCCAATCCAACACAAAGTGCTGGAGATCCTTCGGGAATAAAGTCTTGCACCTGACTAACATCGCCAACAATTGTGCCAAAGTTCTGCATAATAATTGCAAGGTTCTTTCCTTGGGCTGTTGTAGTAGTAGGCAACTGTGTCACTTTGTTAACCTGATCTGGCACTGTCAAACTAAAATTGGCCACTCCGTCTTCTTCTGCTCTGATATTTGGAAATGTCACAGCATTTCTAAACGCGCCAATAGTTGAGAACTTAACCATTCGTATACCTCCTCAATAAAATAACCGCCTACAAATTGTGGCGGCTTAGTAAACGCTTGCTTCTCCTTCAATTGGTTTATGACTCTCTTCAATAGATCCGAAGATCGAGTTCAAGCTGTAATTGTACCTATTGTCTTCATTTGAATTTTGCTCAGTGATACTCTTAGCTTCCGCAAGCTTTTTGTCGGCATATGCCACTTTGATGCTTGCGACAATATTATTGATCTCAGACCTTAGCGGCTTCTCCATGAAAGCCTTGATTTGATCCTTTGCGACTGCTTTTTGCTCTTCATTAAACTTAGCAAGCGCTGCGTTGAGTTCGCTAATAAGCTCATTTTTTTCTGCAGCCGTAAGTTTGGCCTGAAGATCATTTTTCGAGGCTTCGCTCTTCGCTAAATCTGCTTTCGCTTTATTGCATTCAGCTTCTGCCTTTGCGAGGGATGCTTTTAAATCTGCAATCTCTTTAGTCAAAGTATCAACTTCAGATTTATCAACGCTGTTAACCTCAGCAATTTTGTCAGCAAGCGTTTTGAATTCACTCGCCAATGCCTCTTTGATTTCATTAGTCGTCATAACTTCCTCCTTCAAATTTTTAGATTTTGCCGCATTATTGAGTTCGATTAAAACTGCACTAGGGTCAGCCCCTTCAATTCCAAGCAAAGCGTAACCCGAGTATGAGAACTTGGATGGTATGCGACCAAACTCCTTCCATCCACCGTCATACACAATTTCACTTCCTTTGTTTCTGCCAACAATTTCTACAGAGCCAGCAATTGTTTTCCCTTGATTAATTTCGGTAAACAACCAATCTATGAATAATGGGTATCTATGTTCATCGAGTGACGCCTGAACAGTCAAAGCTTCAATTCGCTTACCGTTTATTTCTAGCGTTTCTATTTTTGGCGAATGAGCGTAGCCCACCATTACCGCAGCAGAGAAATCTAATTTGCCATCTGACGTAACACCATTAAAACCATGGCCATAAGGTTCACCATCAACAAACTCAACAGTGATTGACATACCTTCTGCTGTTTGCATATTTTCTTCTGTATATTTCCTAGTCCAGCTGATGCCATTTTTCTGCCATTGGGAGCCGTCATCCGGAAATATTTCATGTAGAATCATTTTTGCTGCTCTGCGCCCGTTAATTGGCGCAGATGATATTTCAACAAACCACATTGGCATTGAAGAGATTTCGCACAAACTCAAATAAAATCACCACCTTTCTACCACTACCGCCCACCCATTGATTTATTCATTTGGATTTGAAAACCTCAACATTTCTATCGCAACGTCTTTTACTACTCTTTCGAAAAGCTCATCGCTAGTCACAGTTTCCCTTAGTCTGTCAAACAACAAATCCACAAGGCTGACTAGTTCAGCGCATCCATTTCTTTTAAGCTCTTCGTTAACAACATGGTTCAGATTAGCCGCATTCCAATCAGAGACTTCCAAAGCTTCCATATCGCTATTGCCACAAAGACACTTGGTTTGTCCACCGTTCTTTTCAAACACATGGCTTCTTTGGCTGCATTCCTCACAATGCAGAACCATCCAGTTCGCAAAAACAAATTCAGATATCTTCAAATCAATCAACCTACTTTAAAAAATTCTGCCCTATTTATCCCGCCGGACAGTAGGCTAAATTCTATCAAACCGCCAATTTATAACGCGCCGGATAGGTAGGCGCAGTAGTGGGTTAACTCGCGTTTAAACAAAAAGGTACTAACCGCACATTTAAACAAGAAGAACACGTTAGGCGAGACTAACCCGCAGCTAAATAAAAAGCCAGTTTTTGGTCGCTGGCACGACATTCGCATCAAATCGCCTACTTATATCGCGCCGGGCAGATAGGCGCACATTAAAAAAGATGTCGGGCACGAATGCCAGAACACCTAGTAACGAATTATGATTACGACCCGCAAAGGGTATTATTGCTGTCAAATATTACCATCTATGATGCGTAATATTGCGCATGAATTTCTATTGACAATGCGTAATATTGCGCATATAATTATAATTGGAGGTGGGGCTATGGCAACGAGATATCGGGAAATGTGGAAAAAGCTTAATCGCGCTGGGTGGAGAAGGGTTAAAGGGAAAAAACACGACCACGCTGTTGACCCTGACAATCCTAATCACAAAATCCCAGTGCCACACAAACACAGAACAGACATACCCGAACCCACAGCCAATAAAATACTTAAGCTAGCCGGGCTTCTTTAGCCTGGCTATGCCCAAAATAGGAGGTTTCTATGACGTATGTATATCCGGCAATTTTTACACCATATGTAGAAGATGGCGAGAAGTATATACTTGTACACTGCCCAGACTTAGACATCAACACATTTAGCACAAGCATCGCAGAAGCCGTAATTATGGCCAAGGATGTGCTGGAAATGACATTGATCGATAAGGAGAATGATGGCACTGAAATACCTGAGTCATCAAACCCAGCAACGCTAACCATAGATAGTGGCCATGAAGGCGTATCATCCGATGAATCATTTGTCACAATGATAATCGCTGATACCGATGAATGGCGCAAACAGAACGACTACCGCCATATTAAGAAAAATTGTTCCATACCCGCGTGGTTAAACCGCAAGGCCGAGTTAGCTAATGCACCATTTTCTCAATTACTCCAAAACGCCTTAATAGATTACTTAAACATCGAACAGCAAAAACAGGCCACTAATTAGGTGGCTTGTTTTAAACTCTTAAATCTTTCAGCTTGTCTCTTAAAGCTAGTAGCTTGTCTTTACGCTCGCTATTCTCTGTTATTAATTTTCGAAGTTCATCGATGCAAGATGATCCACCAGAGTTATTCGAATCTCCTTGGGTTGTAAGAAGATAGTTCTCGACATACCTCTCAGCTTCGTGTCGAAGATAATGATCTATATCGCTAAACATCACTTTGCCCCAATCATTTTGGAATTTGTTGGTGATTAGACACCGGGTCTTCCTTGTTCATTAGCACCAGCGCTTTTTATTGTGTTCTCATTATCCGTATTAGGCGTTTCAGGCCTTCCGCCCTCATTACCACCTGACTGAGTATACGACGTACCATGCACCGGAAAACGACCCTCCCAGTCTTGCTCTAGCTCTTCCTCTAATATCGCAATATAACTCTCTGGGTTAAAGCCAGTAGCAGACAACCAGACGCTAAGGGAGCCTTTGCCTTGAAGATACAAATCCTTTGCGTCTTTAACAGTGTCTTGACGATTAACTCTAGTAGTCGAGAGGTAGGCAAACTCCATCCAACACGACCTGTCTTTGATAACGTTATAGTTAATTACCTTAATTAACTCCTCTTGAAATTGTTGCAACATAGTCATGATTCTTGCACTAACAAGCTCGATGTTCAGTTTAAGGCTGGCATAATTACCCTTCGAGACACCATTTAACAGTGCTGCGGCAAAACCCATATCACCAGCTAAATTCTCTAACATCTTATCTTCTTGTCCGCTTGTCAGAATGCCAGTATCTGTATTTAAGATATCAATCTTAGTGCCCGGCGCAAGCGAGAAGAAACTCAAACCTAGCTGCCCTTGCTTTTGATTATGTAGCGCATTTTTTATAACATCATGCTGCCTTTGTTGTTGAGGTTGAGTAAGCGTCGATACATTTCCCTTATCAGCTGCTGGAAATGTCTGATAGATTACTTTGTTATTCAACGTATCCAAGGCATTTCTCTTCGTGTCTAGAAAATACATGTAGTATAAAACATCCACCAGTCCTGCCGTTGCTATGGGTAGGCCCCATGGATCAGAACGCTTGCTACCGATTTTTGTTACGACAGTTTTAGTGTTATCCAGTACAAACCATTGTTTGGCTTTTCTTGAAACAGTATATCTCTTCCATGCATCCCTAATTTCTTTTGGAAATTGCATCAGTTTTCTTTTCAGCCCAGAAGTAACCATCATGTTGAAGTATCCTAAATCAAAAGCAACAACATAAGAATTGTTCTTAATGCCGACAATCTTACACCAATCTGTAGGCAGTGGTAGCAACGAACAATTTATATCACCGGTTCTTGCATTGATCTCGACTTCAATATTCTCAGGTAGCTGCTCCTCCAATGCGTTAAGCTCTTTGATAAACTTAACCTTAGAGCCTCTACTTAATTGCTCGAACTTTTTCTCACCCGTAGAGTCATTTAAACTTATCAACGTTTCGACTACCATAGGGTCAATAAACTTCTCTTCATACGGCTTTTGATTAGCCGCAAAATAATAGAACGAGATACCATCGTTGCAATTCCTCAACAGGCAGTCTCGCGCCAATTCTTTATCCTTAATAATATCGAGAACATGAGAAAACATTGTCTTATTTCGAGCATAGCGAATGGGCTTGGAGCCGTCTCTTCGTCTACTTTTCGAATAGACAATGCGGTCAAGGGTCGGCAATGCGACCATATTATCAATTACGTTTCTGACTACTCCATTCGCTGTGTAAACAAAATTCGCAATATCACGCAAACCTCTATTTTCAACCTGTGGATTCAGAAGATAACGCTTTAAATCTTCGATACTCACTGGAAGTATTTGCAAAATATTTCCGAACCATCCAACCTGAAGAGATGTGTTATATTCATAATTAGGTACAGGTATTTCTTGCTGTGCCTTAGTCGGCATTGTCGCCTCCTTTCTTCCAATAAAAAAGACCCACGATTTTAGCCGTGGATCATAATTGCCTTTTTGTTATATTCGCACTTCTCAATTATAAAAGCACTGGAAGCCATATTTATTATCTGAGCCATTCTTCAGAACCAACTCTTTAGCTTCCATTTCATATTCGTACACGACGCTTAGGGCGTACATCAAAGATGTCACCCTGTCTCTTTTTTTTGTTTTGATAATACGGTCATAAATCACATTGTTATGTTCGGTCATACCTTCTTTTATGTTTGACAATTCAGAGCAGAGCATATCGGCTTCCAGATGAAGCGCGTAAAGCTCTTCTGACATAGATCCGTCCTTCCATTCTGCATCAACCTCATCCGACAGACACAGCAGCTCTAAACTCTTGTCTTGTAAGCAGGATTTCATATATGGGTAGAACCGAGTATTGAATTCATTTGTCGCAGTAATACATCTAATGATAGGTATTGCGCCGTCCAATCGCATAGCATCTTCATCATCGTCTTTCACGATGGGAGAAAACTCAACTATTTCACCATTCGGATAGACATAAGTCCAGCTTTCATAAAACAAAGATGGAAGTGCCTCACCGCTACCCCTTGTATCCAGCACAAGTTTTACTATATTTGGAAAGCGCAAATGTATAAGTTCGCGCAAATAATCTCGTTGATCTGGCAAGCTAACGCCATTCATAACTTTGGTAAATACAACTGACTTCTTATATGATCCGTTTAGGCGCTCTTGTATTTTTATTACGTGTACACAAGAGTTGTCAGAATTCTTAGAGTCTGATAGAGCAACGTCAAGGCTTATTATGTATTTAGCAGTTGTCTTTTTAGGCTGCTCTAACTCACCGCGTTGAGCTGTGCGCACAGGCATAGTAATTTCAAACGGATAATAACTGCCAGCACTACTGCCAGCAAATACACTCTCAAACTCAGATAAGAATTTATCCAGAGTCATCGTAGGCTTGTCACGCTCTTTTAGTATGTCATCCTCATCAAAGATTCCTGCTTGCACTCCGACTTGCCATGGCAAGCAGCAAACATAATACTCATCATCACCCTTCATCATTTGCTCATAAAAATATTTGAAGCGATTATATAGAGGGCTGATTTTAAGATAGGCTGATGTAATGAAGATAACCTTGCCTTTTTCTACTTGATTATGTAGTATTGCCATCGGCCTTTTTGTTTTGGTCATTGGAATTAAGATTTCTTCTATGATCGTATCTTTAACTAGCCGCGCTTCGTCTATGAGTAGCTGATGGAACCGCCAACTCCGAGCACCATCGCCGCCCATTCTTTGGTCAACGGATATCGCTCGAATCTCAGAACCATTCTTCAAGAAAACGCAGCATTCATCGCCAGCTGTCTTTATTGGAAATTGTATTTCACGCTTGATGTTTTCGTTCTTAGCAAACTCACCTTGTATCTTTTGCACAATTACGTTTCTAGCCTGTCGAAAATTACCAGAGGCGATTCCACATTTGATACAAGAATATAATATTGCCGAACATAAAAAGAACAAACCTGAAAGCCACGATTTTCCAATGCCGCGACATGCTATAAACATAGATGAATTGTTCCTAGCCATACCGCGCAGAATGACACGCTGAAAAGGATATAAATATATGCCTAGCACATCCATAGCAAACTCGTCTATGTAATAGCGATAATAGGAAAAGAATTCTATCCATGCCTCTGTGTTTATATTCTCCTCGCCAAGTTGTAAATCATCATCTATTATTTCTATATCAGCATCGGCGACCACTTCTACCTTATCCATCAGAGTGATTTCTCGATGGTCTGGAAGTAGTCAAGCAGCTTATCAATATCATCTTTCTCCAATGGCGTATGTTTGGGGATATACTGTCCCTTCTCAACCTTTTCGACAATCTTACCGAAGCTACCTAAGCCAACATCATTTGCGTTACGAGTTTGTTCAGCAAACTTTGCGGACTTTGACAATGTATCAAATGCTTCACGCGCTTTTGCATACTGAACATCAGCACCTTCTACACCATTCATCATGCGCTCGAAGCATTTATCCATGTATAGACTTGCTTTGGCAATCTTCCTAGCATAATCTCGATGATTTTCTGTGATGATTTTATAATCATTAAAGAGGGCATTATAATAGTTGTCCAAATACTCTATATCGTGAGCAGTGTACTCACCGAGCCACTTAGAGTTATACGTTTTCGTTTGTGAGCCATCCGGCGTATCAGCCTTATTAGGTTGCGAAATACCCTCAAGTAATGTATCCCGAAACGTCTTGGGTTTTTGTCTGCCTTTTTGCAAATTCGCCTTTTGCAAATATCTCGAAACAATGTCTTCCACTTCTTCATTTTCGACTTTATTAAATGCGCTCTCATCAAAGAACCAATCAAAGACTGCACACATGTAATACAGAGCATCAATTTTACTGCGGAAGTCTACCACTGCATGTTTATACATCTCAACGACGCAATATTTGCACACACTAATGCGACCTTCGTTACCTTTATACATGTAGCTATGGCTAGTATTGAAATAGCTCTTTCTCAATGTAGCAGGGTTCATCGTAGGAGATTTTGCGTTGTAATTTATACCACAACAACTGCACACGAAAGGTATCCTTACAGACATATAATCACCACCAAAAAAGCCCCGGCACTGAGGCCTAGGGCTATCCTTATTAATATTTAATTTATGCTACCTTCTTCTCCGCTTCCGGCAAAACTCCTTTAGCCTTCAACAACTCATACAACCACAATCTGCCTTTCTGAGTCCAGTATGTACTCATGTGCGAATTTCCATTATTTAATAAATATGTTTTTGAAACTGTATACCCATTGCCTTGATGTTCGGCATATAAAACCCATGCACCGTTAACCCTGTATTGTACACCTAGGCCATTTAATACCTTATTAAATCGCTTTGCAGATAAGCCATAGTCCTTTGCAATCAGTGATACAGCAACAGTGTTAGGACTTTGAAGAATCATGTCATAATAACGTGCTTTTGGTTTTTGCTCTTCAATAGTCTCTTTCTGTTCCGCAATGGTTGCACCCATATTTTTTATTGAGTTGAATGCTGCTTTGAACAGTATGAGTGTTCGCTCATCTGCATCTGGCAAATAATGCTTAATGAACAACTCATCGTCATTTACATACCCGCCTGTTTTGCGAATTGTGGGAAGGACTTCAGACACAACCCATTTCCGAAACGGCCTACACTTTTCTGTTCTCGCTTCCATCATGAAGTCATAAAGCTGGTCTTCGGCGAAATAAAGTTTCACACCGTGTGAAACTGGCCTAATATCAGCATTTTTGATAATGGTATCAATTCGGCTCTTGTATGAATAAACCTTCCCTTTTGCGCAGGTTGTGTATCCCAACGCCATACCAGTAGAATAAATCTCAAAAAATGGCTCACCGTTGATTTCGACCACATCTACATTAATGCCCTCATATTCAAAAATCTGAATCTTGCTATTTTCCAAGATTTAGCCTCCCACTATAATATTTTCTTATTGCTCATAGAGACTACATGCCCCGGCACTAAGACCGGGGCCTATTTCGTTCTTAAATTTGCGGATCGCCTTTAACACGCTCCTTGAATATTGGGCTTGCTTTAAATTTCGGATAGTGTTTTGCAGGGATATTTAATGTCTCACCAGTCATAGGATTTCGGCCAACTCTTGCAGACCTTACTTTATTCTCAAAAGTACCGAAGCCAACAAGGCGCACATGATCGCCACCAGACACAGCGTCCATTACAATTTTAATGAAAGAATCAACAGCTTTTAAAGCGTCTTTCTTGGTCAACTTTGTTTCTTCTGCTATCGCAGCAACTAATTCCATTCTGTTCATCTTATATTTCGCTAACAAAAACATAGCAGACCTTTTTGTTAGCTCCTCCTTAATTATTATGTATTTTTTTGTTTTGGCTGTCGTCTGCTCTCGCCTATCCCTTCACGTTGTGAAGGCATCATTTTTCGTAAGTTCCGAGTACATCCCGCTCTATGCGGTCTTCAACACGCTTATTCATCCACATCAAGGCTTCCTCAATATGAGTTAGCGCACTGGCGTTTTCGCGTGTGGAATACTCGCCCTGCTGAAAATGTTTCAATCTATCGCGAACAATTTCAAGCAGATCAGTATCTAATATCCCGTGTATGGAATTTAGATCTTTGCGAGGCCCTTTTTGGAATAATATCGTAGAAAACGGCTCTTTTGAGCTTACATCATTTGGAGTTATTAAATATTCATGATAAGCTCCACCAGGGCCAACATCGCCTACTCTATACACACTATTTAGTTTTTCCCGTTTTTGAATAGTGTTAAGTTTGCTTCTCTTTGTTTGCATACAACCATCCTTTAATTTATAAAAATTGCCCATTGCATGGGCGGTAGGTGGGGCTTGTGCTTGAAAAGCCTTTCGGAATACAACAATATGTTCATTTGTCATTGTTTTAACTTTTTCGCCTGTAACATTAGTTGGTGAATTAAGTGACGGCATAACTTTGTTCGGAATGTTGCGGTCTATACTGTACACATGAACAAGTCCATACTTTTTACTTAGCTCAATGAGGATTTTATCGGTCTGCAAGTTTTCGAGTTTTACGGTTCTGTTTCCGACCACCCAAAACTGGTATCCACCTCTTTTCATCTTACTTGCGATAGCTGATATCGCACTGTCAAGTTCATGATAAAAGCTAAAAACATCTCCTGCTCTTTCAATATCAACATCTTTTATCTTTTCAAGCGAGAGTTTAAGGGTTTCACTGTCAAGAGTGTACTCAAAGCCATTGCGATACTTCTTTCCACCCATGAGAGTTCTGTCCATAGCCCCGACAACGCTCTCTGAAACATCTTCTAAGTCAAGCCATAAAAGCGATAGCTTACTAAACTCACCATATGCAACGGTTGTACGGCTATCTCCATATGGCGGCGATGTTATCATTAAATCAATGCTATCGTTTGGCACACCGCTAATTACCATGCTGTTTTCAGCCAATATAGATATAGATGTAGTTGCTTTTAAACCATTGCAAGCATTATAAAATGTATCCATTTTATCAATGTTTCGTTTTAATACATCGGAAAATTTACTCTTTACATTTGGCTCGAACTTACGTATCTTTTCAGCTTGCATTCGGTGCATCTTAAACTCGCCATTTCTTCGATTAGACACAAGGCGAATAATCTCACTAAAAGCAACCCAAACAAAGTCTCTTTCATCTCCGTTGGGCAGCTCTTTAATACAGTTTTTGATTATTTGCAATTCAAGCAAGATTCGTGGCTTATGCCAATATCCAATGTTTTTGAAATCTGGCAACGACATTGTTTTGTTCATACTAACTAAATATTGCGTTAAATAATAAATAGCATTACTGCCCCAACCATCTTTGGCAGTAATATCTAAGCCAAGTTTATCTGTTATGTAGCTATCAACTGATAAGCGCAACTCCTCATTCATCGCCATTTCAAATTCTACATTCATCATTAACTGGTCGTAAGTTGTTTGCAAGCGCTCACGAGATATAGGAGTAGATTTCACCTTGCTCATAAGCCTTGCAAGTGGGTTTAAGTCATTGCCATATATTTTGGCAACACCACTAACAACACCCTCAACCAACGTTGTGCCAGAGCCAACGAATGGGTCAAGCAAGGTTTCCACAGACGAAATTGACTGTATAATCTTCAAGATGTTTCTACTTATTGGGCTAACCATTACTGCGGGATAATTGTGAAGTCCGTGTGTAAACTCTCTTGTACTTGTATTTTTGAAGTCCCAAAAGTTATACGGTAAAGCACTTAATTGTGTTATTAACGCTTCGTCTTTTGCAGAAATCGCAACATCAACAGGTCTGTCCGACACATTATATGTATAGAGCCTTGCTAACGCCATAGGGTTAGTACAAGTCGAAAAGCTCATCTAAACCAAAACCATCTTCACCTATAACACAATCAATGACACCCAAATCCTTCGCCTCAGCCGAGTGCATGTACCACTCAAAGCGTTCACGCGCCTCGTATTGCTTCAGTGTTATATTAGTTTTCGAAACGACATATTCCTTGATTCGTCGCTCAGTTTGCTCGTTGAACTTCATAAAATCTCTTGCCTTGCTACCACTATCTTGGATAAATTGAGATCCATCATGCAAAAGGTAAGAGCTGTTTTTCATTCCAATTCTCTTATCGCCAGCAAGCATCACGAGGAAGCCCATAGAATATGCAGTACCAATATTGACACACCACACAGGGGTCTCTGAACTTTCAATAACATCTATAAGAGTCATACCTTCATTCACATCACCGCCAGGTGTATTAATGAAAAGCTTAATTGGAAGGCGCTCTTCTTTTTCAATGCCAAAATCTTCAATGTTGAACTGAATGATATTCTTTACAAGCTCAAAAGTGATCCCTTCGCAAATTGGATAGTCGAGCCAAAGTGTCTTTCTTTTTAGATCTGAATAATACGTAACAAGCTCAGGCGCTGGTAATTTCAAATTAGCAACATCATTAGGGATTTGAATCATTAATTCGGACAATGTCGTGCGACCCCTTTCTGTTATGTAGTACTGCAAGCAGTTTTGGATCTTCCACTATGTACAGTTTATTGACCGTTCTTCGTACTGGCCAATACTTATGTCTTTGCTGAAAGTCATCAAGAATGCCTGACTGGCATAACTTTCGATAATCGTCTTTCGAAATTTCTATAATTTGATATCACCGCCAAAGCAAAGTTTATTTTTGATACTATATCACATTAGTAAAATTCCATAGTTGCCTATTGTTATTGATGTAGAGTCACTTTTCCGTTGGTCTACTTTCGTTATTTTTACATTTGTTATTAGACTTCCATCTCTTTTTTGATTCACGATGATTTATTTGATAGCACTCTTTGCAATATTTGTGTTTAGCATTTTTTCTCTTAATTAAATCTCCACACATTTCACAACTAATGATATCTGAATTACCTTTGTACTCTTCATAATACAGAACAATATCATTGTACTTTGACACGATAATCTCTGGAGCACCATCCAAGTCAACAAAATTAAGCTTTGACGTAACACGAACAGTGTCTTCCAAATAACCATTTTTGAACAAATAATGCTCCATTTCAAGCCTTTGTTTTTTAGTCATCGTGACATTTGCCAACTTAACAGCCTTTGCTATACTTGAATTATAGAAAAACTGAAGTGACTTTGGTTCCTGCTCTTGCTCTTTTTTCTTTTGTATCCTCACAGGATTTAATCTCAAATATTTTGCTACTACAAGAATGCAAAATAATACTTTTTTGTATTTAATATCAGGAAGCGTATCTATGTAATCCAATTCATTCTTTGTGATGTTTATAGGTATCGGAATGCGCAGGACGTTTTTGCCTATCTCTCTTAGCGCAAACTTAATATAATTTGCATGAAGAATTTCATTAAAGAATGGCTCGTACTTCTTACAAAAACGCTTTAGGGCTGACTCTATCTGTGCTTTGTTCTTGACATCAAGCTTTAAGTACTTAGCGTAGATAGCTAAATCTCTTTTGTTGATGTGCCCACTTATAAAGCCATTCCTTTCTAACTTTTCAGCATACTTTAATTCATCAAATATCAAGAACATCCACCTCTACATATTTGTATTTTTTTCCTAAATACAAAATATCACCATTATCATCTCTTATTGGTACAAGCGCTTTGTTGTCTGAATTATTTTTAATATTCTCTAACAAGCCAGCATGAAACACTTTCCACAAAAAGCTCTTTGCTCTTGTTTTTCGCTTTTTGTAACAGATAGTAGCAGCAATGGTGGCCAGATTAGAATCGTTCGAGTTTATCTTTCTTGCTTCTCGTAAGATAAACCGATAGAGGTGGTCGTACCGATACGTTATCTCTCTATCAAACCTATTGTTGTGCTCTTTAATTTTATCCTTATGCAAGTTAAACCTGTCGTGTAGCCTTTCCATCGACTTTATGTCTTTGTCTGTTGGAATATAATCATTGACTAAAATACTTAGAATCTCCTCGTGAATAGGTGAGTTATGATATGAGTAAAACACTTTAATTTGACTCTCGAAATACTTGCAAATCTTGTTCATGACAGAATCATGCTCATATAACGGCGAACGCTTCTTGAATTCATTTAAAAATCCCTGCTCCTTAAAAGATTTTTTTTCTTTATCAAGCAATGGTTTTAATTCAATCCCAAACTTTCGAATAGCCTTATCGTTGTACTTAGACATATACTCGTTGTAATCTCTGTTGTAATCCTTGTAGAGGTATCTAAAGAAGTAAGGACGCTTGTCCACAACAAGGCTATTATCAGCTCCTTCCTGAGCTTTCGTCCAATGCTTGGGGAAGTCTTTAATGATTACTCCTTTTGTTTTGTCTATTTGATTACCTTGCTGCTTGCGACAAATCTTCAATCGCTTCTCAATCTCGATACACTCTGCACAATCTAGTCCGAACAAATCCCGATAATACTCGTACAACACGTAGTATGAGGTAGAGATATTCGTCACAAAGCCAATTTTACTATTGAATGATAGCTTGTCAGCCTTATACAGTTCTCGCTCATCGGTCTCTTTCTTCTCAGCTGCCATCTTTGAGTAAGTGATTGGCAAACCACCATAAGCCCCTTTGATGACTTCTTTGTTTTCTGTTGTCATTACAAGAT
>Ga0123355_10006250_pt1 | contig 17601 bp, 22 predicted proteins | sample TergutEmb28metaG_3_FD_89872 | JGI IMG/M metagenome (GOLD analysis project Ga0123355, IMG submission 89872) | Embiratermes neotenicus P1 segment gut microbial communities from Petit-Saut dam, French Guiana - Emb289 P1 | ecosystem: Host-associated > Arthropoda: Insects > Digestive system > Gut ...
CGCAAAACTGGATTATGACCCAATATGTGACATTCGCAAAACCCGCACATCAAAAGACAAGCGCAACGAGGTCGCAGAAGTTGCGAAGTACACATATAAGGACGCAGAAATTTTAAATAATATTTTGTCGGACGAAGATAAAGCAGATGTCGTTAAAAATTTAAGTAGCGCATTGCACGGACGGCGATTATATGCGTATGGCGGGTGCATGAAGAAAATAGCCGCCGAATTGAAGTTGAAAGATGTCGAGGACAAAGCCGACCTTGTAAATTTGACTGATGATGAATCTGAAATAAATGACGGGCTTGCAAAAATGATATTAAATTATCGTTGGGATATGGGGCTGTCTGTTTATCGCAGGTATGAGAAAGCAGAATATAAAAATCAAGAATCACGGCAAATACAGCTTTAAAATGTGTCAAGGTTACAGTATTTGTAAACTTTCCCGTGCCCGCTCTAACGCCCGCCCAATGGGATTACAATATCGCTTCATGTCGATTATCTGCTCGTTCCAGTCTTTGTATTTCTCATCGGGCAGACGAAGCGCATAATCAATCCCCAAGTTGTCAACCTTATTAATAAAATTGCGCCCGGCGTTATCATTATCAACGCACAAAACAGCCTTTGCGTCCGGCGCAAAAACTTCAAGACTGTGTTTCAAGATATTTGGCTTAAGTCCCATCATTGAAACTAAAAGGCAATTCTTGAATCGCTCGTCTTTGTGATAAACTTTGTAATCAATATAACTCAATAAATCAATCGCACTCTCGAAAAACAGGGCATAATCAAACGTGTTATCTTCTGATTCTGAAAACCGAACATTAAGCCCATAGCCGTATTTGCCCCCACCCGCAACGCCTTTAAATGGCTTGCTTGTTATACCGCAGAGTTCTGCGCCGACTATAGCATTATGTTCATCATGTATGGGGAAAACTGCGTTATTCGTACGTTCTTCTTGATATAACAAGTTATTCCGCAAAAGAAAATCAACAATGCCCAAACCAATATGTCGCACTTTCTCCAAGTATCGTTCAACATTATTAGCGTTTCGATATGCAGAAATATCATTCCAGTCAAACGTCTGATTGCTGTGTGATGATGTATTTTTAAGCGTTGGCAATAACCCAACATCAGCATTTTCTACACTCGAAGATAGCGAAACACTCTCAATATTTTTCACGCCGTCCATTGATTCGTTCATTGCCCCTCGAAACAGCCTCTTTAAAGCTCATTCCCATGTGTCTGGTGCGGTAATCGACTAGAATTGCCTCTATCTTGTCTACTGTTCCAGAAATAAGCGTTATTCGTAAAAATAAGGCTATCATGCTCTGTGTGTCGATATCTCTTCCCGTCAGCCACCAAAGACACACCAATGCGCAACAAATAACCTGCTAAGTCAGCCTGCCTCGCCTGCCTGACAACATCTTTCGAAATCGAAACCCACTCGCTTACGTCACTCACCATCTTAAGCGTCCCCCTTTGAAATCAATTATGCCTGAATTCGTCTACTTGACACCCATTTAATAGTATTATATCACGTCAATGGCAAAAATTAAAGCGAAATTTGTAAAATTTTTACAAACGATAAGCAAATTGACGTAATCTTTTGTAATCGTAATAATATTTAACCATATCAGGCTTGAAAATCAGAATAAACCTCGCAAAATTTATGAAAAATGAGGACAACTTTACACAATGCAATGCACTTCCATCTTGAATGCATGGACAACTTTACATCAAGATTTGCGTATATTTATAGCCTCATGGCCGTTAGACGTGCTAATTTTATTGGACAAGCAATTTTTATGATTTCTTGAATACATTTGATTTAAGGGGGCGAATATGGACAAGAAAGAAATTTTGATTTTTAAGGTTATTCAAAAGAACGCTGGTGAAAAAGATTTATCTATAATAGTAAATCAGAAAATTTCAAACTTAATAAAAAAGGATTTGCGAAAAAGGTGATTTTGTGATAAAATATGGGCATGGTTTAATGGTCGATATTCAAAGGAGATGTTGTCGATGAATAGAGCGACCATAAAAAATGCTGTGGGTATTTATGTTAGGCTCTCTGATGAGGACAGAGATAAAAAACACACCTCGAAAATTGAAAGCGAAAGTATTCAAAATCAAAAAAGTATGCTTTTGCAATATTGCAAAGAAAGGAGTTGGAATGTTTGTGACGTATATTGCGATGAAAATTATAGCGGTGCAGATAGAAGTAGGCCAGATTTCAACCGCTTACTTGAGGATTGCGAAAAAGGCAGAATTAACATAGTAATATGCAAAACGCAAAGCCGATTTTCACGAGATATGGAGATTATTGAGCGTTACATACATGATAAATTTCCAGAATGGGGAGTGCGCTTTGTTTCCGTCATAGACCACGCCGACACAGAGCTTGAGGGAAATAAAAAGGCACGGCAAATCAACGGGCTGATTAATGAATGGTATTTAGAGGATTTATCGCTTAATATAAGGCGAACTCTTAAACACAAAAAGGAAAAGGGAGAACATTGTAGCGGATTTGCTCCGTATGGTTACATGAAAGACCCGAACAACAAAAGTCGCCTTATTCCTGACCCTGTTGCAGCCGAGGTTGTAAAAGATATTTTCCGTATGCATAACGCAGGTTATGGCTATCAAAAAATTGCCCGAACTTTGAACGAGCGTGGAGTATTAACACCGACTCTCTACAAAAAAAGTCAAGGCATAAACTTTTCCAACGGCAAGCAAAAAGAGATTGATAGAACACGGCACGGGTCTATATGGAAAACGCCTTCGATTTTTCACATGGTTCGCAATGAGGTATATACTGGGGCGTTAGTGCAAGGAAAATCAACGTGCGTCAGCTATAAAAATCGTAGAAAGATTATCAAGCCTAAAGATGAGTGGATTATTATTCCAAATAGTCATGAACCAATTATTGATGATGTGACATGGGAAATCACGCAGAAAAGGCTTGAAAATCAGACCAGACCTCAATTTGATACCGCTATCAAACACGTTTTCGCAGGGAAAATTTTTTGCGGATATTGTAGCGGTACGATGAAAAAATCGGGCAGTCAGTCCCATAAATATTTTCATTGCAGAACAGTTTGGAACAAGCCCGGTGTTTGTCATAATAAAAAATATTTGCCTGTTGTTAAGGTTGAGGATTTCGTGCTCGGTGAAATAAATCAGCTTTTATCTAATAATTTTGATGAAAATTTGATTGATATTGCTTGTGGCGAGCGTAAAAAAAGACTTTTTGCACTTGAGGAAGAGCGAAAGAGCATAGATGAGCTTTTGAGCAAAAAAGAAGCCGCCATTGAAATGCTTTACATGGACAGGGTGGAGGGCGTAGTTTCTAAAGAGCGATATGCGCTGATGTTATCAAAATTAGAATCTGATATAAGAGATTTTCAAAAAAGACTTATTGGCATTGAAAAAGAAGTTTTGGGCGAAAGTAAAAAATCTGCCAAGAAATCTTTATTGCTTGATAAGTATAAGAAAATTGAGATTTTGACACATGAAATCGTGGACGAATTTATTGATAAAATTGAAGTTTTGCACTTTGATAAAATGTCTGGAGAGCGTAAAATCAATGTTTATTTAGCTTTGTGAAAGATGTTTGTACTCCTAATTAATCGCAGCAGTGTCAGAAAATACATTTTTTGACAGAATAAATTATTAATTTTTAAAATTGAGGTTCTCCCTGTTAAAGAGGGGGCTGGAGGCGAATAATTAAAGCTTTTGAAATGCTGTAATACTCCTAATTAATTGCAACACATTTTGGAAATAAATGGGAGTAGAGAAAACAAAAAAACGACCATTAAACCAAAACCACACAGATTATATATAATAAAAAGCATAAAGTTAAGAATTTATGCTTTTTTGTGCATGATTTTTTATTATTTATCATCAACCTCAATAACAAACAAGTGACTGAGTGATTATGATGAAACTTAGAGGGGCTTTGAGCCCTTTATTTATGCGGTTTTTTGAACTTTGAACAACTGATTTGTGATTTTTAAGTAATAAAAATTTAGTTTACGCTTAAATTTTTAGTTATTCATTTTTTACATCTGTATTATATACCATCTTTCGACCATTGTCAAGAGCTTGACTATGTTTTTTAGTTTGAATTTTGGTGTGCGTAAAAATTAAACAGAGCTTGAAATTTTATTTCGTTATTCGCTTCGTTTAAAGTAATAATGCGGGCGACTTTACTGTAAACTTGAAGTAAATTATATTGTAAAGGAGTCCGGTATTATGGTAGAATATGGATATATTAGAGTATCAAGCATGGAGCAAAATGAAGCGAGGCAGGTTTTGGCGTTAGGGGAGGTTGGAGTTTTTGGGGAACAGGTTTTTGTTGATAAACAGTCTGGCAAGGATTTTGACCGCCCGCAGTATGCGGAGTTGATGAAGAAATTACGGGAGGGAGATTTACTTTATATACAGAGCATTGACCGCTTGGGGCGCAATTATGAGGAAATTCAAAATCAATGGCGCATTATCACGAAAGAGGTAAAGGCTGATGTTGTCGTGCTTGATATGGAGCTTTTAGACACACGGAGATATAAGGATTTGATGGGGACATTTATCGCCGACTTGGTTTTGCAAGTTTTGTCGTTCGTGGCGCAACATGAGCGTGAGAACATACGTAAGCGTCAAGCGCAGGGGATAGCGGCGGCACAGGCACGAGGTGTTCAGTTTGGCAGACCTGCTTTATCCGTGCCTGATGACTTTGGGGATTTGGTCAAAAAATGGCGCAAAAAGCAAATTACACTTAATGAAATTTTAAATATATGTGAAATGAGCAAGAGCACATTTTACAGAAGATTGCGTGAATATAGCCTTGTTTCTTAAATAAAAACTGTGTCAAAAGGTGTACTTTTTGACACAGCTTATTTAAGAATAGTATAGCACGAAAACACGTAAAAGTCAAGCAATTTTACGAAAAAATTGTAAATAATTATCGAAAATACATATTTTTTTGACTTTTTTCCGACAAACACCCTGTAATTGAACAACTGTATATAATTGTCAAAAAGTACAGTATTTGACAATTGTGTGAAGATTGAAATTTGAAAGTAAGTTGCGTCATGCTTGGGGGAGATAATGAATGGCTCGGCTAAAAGTGTATGGTTGCGCAGACTAAAACGTAGATTCGTAGTTTTTATTTCGACGTTTATGGCGGCTTTCACAATTTTGTTGACGGGTTGTTATGAAATATGTGAAATTTGCGGCGAACCTATTGGAATATGTGGAGAGGATTTGAAAATTGCGGCAGGACAAGCCGTAAGGGGAATCGCAGATGAAGTTGTCGGTGGCATTATCGATGGAATTGGTGCGGGCATTGCAGAAACGGCGGAGGGTATTGTGGATAATGCCCGTGATGGTATAGATGCGGCGATTGAGGCGGCCCGTGGAGGGTTAAGTGCGGCGATTGACGGCGTTAATACAGCAATTGATAATGTTACAGGTCGTAACGGTAGTGAAAACACATCGCAAGACCTCTTTGATACGTCTGATGGCGAAATAGTTTTCGCACTTGATATGTGGCGCAGGTCTATATTAGGCGGTAATTATTCCGAGATGGCTTATAAAATTCTTAATCTTACAGGAGATGGATTTCAAGCCCCGTATTATTTAAGAAGCCTAATTTCGGTGCTCACGGGCATGAATGTTAGTGTTCACGGACCGGCCGCAACAGGTACGTTAGCCGCCGCCGGGTATTCGTTGGGCAATATAGCAAAATATATTGGCGTGGTACGCTATGTTCTTGATTTTTTATTTTTAGAAATTTCGATAATTCAAATGGAACAGCATATGCTTGAACGGCGTAGGCACTATATTAATTCACCCAGAACAGTTGCGAATATCGATGAAATTCTTGCAGTAATTGAAATTGTTCGAGAGCGAGCGGCTGTCGCTATAGGATTTTATGCCGCTGATTTAGCTATTTTAACAGGATTGAAGAAAAAACCTGTTACAGCCCCTATAGGGTGGCTTGCGTCTGTAGTGTTTGCTGTAACGGGAATACCATCTCAAGGCTTTATAGACAGTGCATTTGACGCTTATGACTTTGTGAGTGAAAGAATTAGAAATCGCATGTATTTGACAAATTAATAGTTTTTAAGGGGGGCATTTTGATGAAAAGATTGTTGTTGATTTTTATTATTTCTTGCGTGATTGTCGGCTCGATATACGCTTTTCGATATTTTTCATCTAATGCTGTTTATGTAGATTTTGATGAGTTTGTCCAGCAGTTTGTAGATGATTTTGATGGGTTAAGTCCTGAAGAACAACGAGAATTAGCAAGAGAGGGAATACAAGTTAATCCCGCTGATGGTTCGTTGGTATTGCATGATTTAGGTCAGCAGGGGTATGAAGTGCGGCGGGGTGGGGACTTCCCCATCAATGAACTGACGAGATTAATTCCTATTCCCGCTTTTCAATTTCATTCGGCTATGGGCGATGAAAATTCGTATTTCTTCACTTTTTTTGATATTACTCTTGACCAAGTAAGAGAATATGTAGAACAATGTAGAAACAGAGGATTCACGATTGACGCAGAAGAAAGAGTTAGCGAGTTATTAGGAGAGCACAACTTTCGTTTTACTGCTCGTAACTCTGACGGGAATCTGATTGAGGTAACGCACTCACCACATGGGGCTATGGTGAGGATAAGCAAACCTTAGAAAATTGCAAGATAAAATTTTTAGGAGTTGATTTTGATGGAGAATTTACAGGCACGGGCAGTCGAAAAGATGATGAGCATTGGCTATAAGGAAAATTTAGCTCAAGAAATGAGTGTGGAATTATTAGCGGCTACTCCAGTTAAAAAGGCTTTTTCGCATTGGGTTGAAACGGGTGAAGAAACAGATTGTGTTTATGAGGAATTTTCAGCGTTTAGGCTTATGAGTGAACGCCGTCATAAATATCCTGCTGCTCTTAATGCGATTGACTGGTTAAACCGTGACCCTCAAAAAGCTCGCAAAGCACTTACTTCGGGAGTTTGTAGACTTATAAGGAGGAAAGAATGATTTTCTCTCCTGATGATTGGAAAAATTGGGATAAGCATGAGCGACTTGCAGCTTTAAATGAATTAGAAGGACAAAATGCTATAGACCAAGGTCGTGTTCCTGCTGATGTTGAGGGGGAAAATTTGCCCTTGAATATAAATGGTTCTTATGATTATGATGAAAATAAAATTGCTATAGACAATGAAATACTTGAATCTGATGAGCCGTATGACGCATTGAGGACATATTATCATGAATCAAGACACGCATATCAGTACGACCAAGCGGAAGACCCTGAAAGAGCAGATTACCCTGAACAAGCAGGGTTGTGGAAATTAAATTTTGATAATTATATAGAACCAGAGGATAACCCCGCAAAATACGAAGCTCAAGCAATAGAACAAGACGCACGGGAATATGCAAGCGAGAAAATGCACGAATATAATAGAACTCATTCTTTAGAAACTCTTTCTAAACCTTCAACTTCTCAGGATTTATCATCACTCCGTGAAGAACAAGCGGAATTATCTAAACAAATTCACTCTTACGAGCAAATGGAAAGACGGCGTGAGGACATTTCTAATCTTAAAACTTCCCCCGAAGTTCGAGAACACTTAATGGTTCGGTTTGAAACAGAGTACGCCGACCAACTCAAGCAATCCCCGGAAGATATTGAAAATATGCGCCAGAGGTCAGGCGAAATTCAGGATAATTTAAAATCATTTCAAGAGCAAAATATTTCTTCAAAAGACGATAGAATCTCAAATGAGAGAGAAATTGATGATTCCCATGTTAGATAACAAATGCCGTGGTTGAAATGGTTTTGCAAACAAAATCTTGATTGAACATGCACTGCCACTGATAGTGTAATAATGGCGACAAATGCCAAATCAAGGATTGCCATCGGGCCTGCGCCCCTTAACACGATGTTGATTTCAAGTAGAATCATGGCAGTTATAATAAAATTTTACAGGAGAGGCGGGAAATGTTATCGAATTAGCGGCGTTGAAATTCTCGTGATATTTCCGCAGTCGTGAGGATTGAATATAAAGTTTGCGGAACATAAATGCAAGGAGGCAACTATGAACGACCCGAGTTTGCAAGGAACAGGTCAAAGACATGATAACAATGGTGGGCCAAACTGGTTCATGATACTATTTTTCATACTCCCCATACTCATACCCATAATCAAGCATTCAATCAGACACCGTTGGATTTTTGCGATATTGGGGCTTATAGCGGGGGGCGTAGTTCATGTATTATTTGAAGAAACCCTTAGAGGAAACGATTTTATAATAGGTTTGATTTATGTAGTATTTATCTCACTTGGTATTTACGTCACCACGCTTGTAAGAAAGCGTGATAAAGCTCGAGGATATAGACATGGCACACCCACGAATCCAAGTGCGCCAGAGGAGCTTTACGATGACTAATCGCCACCAAGTCCCAACCCGTGGGGTAGTGTTCGGCAAAAGTCAGGGAAATTATGTTATCAAACCCGAAAGTAGGGACGGGCACATATTAGTTGTGGGCGGCGTAGGCAGTGGCAAAAGCTCATGCGTTGCAATCCCCACGATTCGAGCGTGGCAGTCGCAGATATTCGCAATCGACATAAAAGGCGAATTGTCGAGTTATGCACGAAAGTATCGCTCGAATATCAAAGTGTTCAATCCCAAGGACGGGGACGCATACGGTTATGACCCGTATGCGTTCCTGCGGGTTACTTCCAACCCAACGCAGGAAGCCCGTGCGATTGCGAACACGATAATCCCCTTGCTTGCAGAAGTCAAAGACCCGTTCTGGATTGAAAGCGCACAAACGCTTTTAACGGGGGCAATACTGCATTATTTCGCTTTGGGGTACTCTTTTATCGAAACGCTTAAAGAAGTGCAAAAGAACGGCGCAAAACGACTGGTTGACGCTGTTATCGGCGGCACAAACGAAACTGCACAGCTATACATGGGCGGGTTCGTCGATATGGCAGACAAAACGCTGTCTAGTATATTTGCGGAACTTAGCCGTAATATTATATCGCTTGTGACGGACGCTGATATTGTGTCGGCTCTGTCCAGCCGAAAAGTAATCGAGCCTGTTGATTTGGAGTACGGCTACGATATATTCTTGAATATCCCTGAACATCTTTTGCGTCAATGGAAGAATTTGTTATCTTTGATGGTCAACCAATTTTTATTATTCTTTGAACGGCGTGATGAAGCGCATACTACAGAGCCGATTTTATTTTTACTCGATGAGTTTCCAAGGCTGGGAAAAATCCCGTTTATCATGGACGCACTCGCAACTTTGCGGAGCAAACGTGTGTCGATATGTATGGTTTTACAAAGCCTCGCACAGCTTGACATGATTTATGGTGAAAACGAGCGTAAAGTTATAGCCGATACGTGCGCATATAAGGCGGTTTTGAGTGCAACAGACCCTGAAACACAGGACTATTTTTCAAAACTTGTCGGCACGTACGAGAAGGAGAAAAAGAGCAAAGGAATAAATACTGACCCATTTTTCGGGATAGGGCGCAGTAAAAACGAGAATACAACTACGGAAGAAAAGCGCATTATCAAGCCCGAAGAATTTGCGACACTGGGGGACATTGTGCTGTTGCACCCGTTCAAACCGGGGTTTTTGCGGGTTGATAAAGTCCCTTATTTTATGATGAATGATTGAAAATTTATGAAAGGGTAACAAATGAGAAAATATGATGACTTTGAAGTAGATTCTGTGGTATTAGAAAGGCTTAATGAAATTGGGGGCTTTGATAAATATAAGGGCTTTGATAGGGTAGCGATGGCGGCTCTATGCGGAGACAGCAAAGCTCAAATGCTTTGTGAAGTTGAATTTATGAGTATCAAGTCTAATCTTACTGCAAGTGAAGATATAATTGAAGGTCTTGAAACTTGGCTTCGTATTTCAGCAACAAATGGTGATCCGAAAGCACTATTTCGTTTAGGTGAACTTTGCATGAGTGGTAAGGGTGGCTTTCCTAAAGACATCAAAGAGGGCTTAATTTGTTTAAATGAGTCAGCGGAATTAGGTTATGAATATGCGCAAGAGGAATTAATAATGATATATTGTGTTCCCAATTCTGAATATTTAGATATAGAGCGAGGTCTTTATTGGATAAATAAAACTACAGGTAAACCGTTTTCGGATTATTGGTATGGAATGTTATGTTTACATGGTGTTGGCGTTCCCAGAGATACGACACGTGCTAAAGAGCTTATTACTCGTGCCGCAAATATGGGATATGACATAGCTAAAGTTGAAGTTGAAGACCCAAGATTTAAAGCATTAACTGGAGGAGGTTGTTATGTAGCGACTTGCATATATGGTTCATACGACTGCCCACAAGTTTTAGCTTTGCGTCATTTTCGCGATAACACGCTTATTCAATCTTTTTTTGGCCGGCTGTTTGTTCAGGTTTATTACGCATTAAGCCCTGTAATTGTTAAACATATAGGGCACAAGAAAGGATTTCGCACCGTGTTGAAGCCTTTGTTGGATAAAATAGTTTACATTTTGCAAAAGTAAGGTCGTACGCCCTGAGTCAGCGAACGAAATCTCTTGCGTGAGTGCGTTGCTGGATTTTCTCACTCTCCCGTTGTTTAGTCAAAATCTCACGGTGTTCGGGGCGTGATTTCTGCAATATTTTGTCATAATCTTGCGCCGTAGCCCTGTTAAGCCTGCGCTCGGTTTCGTTTCGTGTGATTATGTCACCAACTGATGAGAGCTTTGCGCGGGTTTTGTTTCCAAATTCTGTTAATTTATCACGGATTTTTGCACCGCTTAGGTGGGTGTCAATCAACATATTTTGACGCTTATATTCAAGCTCGAATTTGTCCCGCTCAATGATAAGGGGGGCAATTTTTTCGTCTAATTCTGTCCCCAAGTGCTCAGATTCCCACGCCTTATTTTCAAGCCGTACTACCTCCGCCCTTGCCTGCTCTGGAGCGATTTTATATTCCCGTACAAACATATTTTCCGCTTGTTGTTTGGTGCGCTCACTCTGAGATATTTGTCTATCAATTTCTTTTGTATTCGCTCCACGGCCCATATTTTGCCGTTTGGCTATTAGCTCTGCAACTCGGTTATCCAAATTACGAATGTGGTCGGCCCGTTCAGCGATTTTCTCTGATTGGTGGCGTGCTACTCGTGCCTCTTGCTCGACACTTGATTTTTTCCTTGATAATTCAGAAATCTTGCTGTCAAGGGTTATAACTCGTTCTTTAATTTCGTGCATATTTTGAGCTGTATTTTCAGTTACTTGGGCTTCATCACGGACGGCGAGCACTCTGTCATGTCCATGCGCTAACGATGGAATTAATTTTTTTTGCTGTCCCGCAATTTTTTCACGTACATTTATGGAAATGGTATTTAAATCATGCTCGCTCATTTGTGATGAGGACGAGGCTTGTTCTAATGAGCTTTTAATTTCATAACTTTCAAAAAAATAATATTTGTCGGCATTGAATTTTAATTTTTGGTATTCGTATTTTATTGCTCTTTGTTGCTCACGCAAATCGTGTATATCGTGTGCGCCGTCTGCGTCCTCAATTTCTTTGGAAATATTTATGTATTCGTTCTTAATTTTCGTCAAATTACTTTTAATAATTTCACGATTCATATCACCAACAAGCGTTTTAATTCCCTGCTTCTCCAGCGCATGGGCTTCGTGTCCCAAATGAACAGTCGGGTTTCTGTCAATTCCCTGTTCCTCAAAACTGCGATGGTCGATTTTTTCAACACCCTTTTCAATCAGTCTTTCGTTGCACCCGTTTGCCCAATTTTCACGCCATTCTTTTAATGCAGAAACTTTATTCCACTCACGGCTTTTTACTTTATTTTCAAATCCATTTTCGCTAACATCACGCACAGTCAGCAAAATATGCGCATGTGGATTCCCATCATCCTTATCGTGTATTGATAAATCGGCGCACATTCCACGGTTTGTAAAATTTTTATTAACAAAATTTTCGACAACATTAATCTGTTCATCAAAATCAAATTCACGAGGAATTGAAACTTCAACCTCACGAGCCAATTGTGCGTCTTTACGAATCTCTTTTTGTTCTACAGCGTTCCATAAAATTTCTCGATTTTGAAACTCGGACGGCGCATTTTCGGGGAGCAAAATATTGCTGTAAACTATACCCGATTTCGATGTAAAGTCATGCGTCAGATTATGACGTTCATCGCTCAAAATATCCCCCGCCCGGTACGCCGCCGAACCGACTATCGAACGCACGGAAATTCGTCTGCCAGATGTGTATGCAGATTTGGCTGTTATCGTGCGTCCGTGGGAGCGTCCAATTATTTTTGCATGGAGATGATATATTGCCATATTTAACATCTATTTTTTTGATGATTTTTTACGGCGGGACAGCAAAAAATATCATGAAAATCTACGTAATTTTTTGATTTTTTGTACGAGTTTCTTCTATATATAATAGGGTGTATTTTAAAGTGAAATTTTGGCGATTTATTTTATCTTGTTATCAAGGGAAATATTAGCAAATCTCGAAAACATTTTCTTTGGTGTAAAAATTCTTTTGTCGCCAAAATGGAAGCCGCACCGCCAAAAGGTGTGGTAATTTCGCTATCACTTGCAACTATACGCATAAGTTGTTTGTGCACACATCGCTCTGCGATGTATAAATGCGCCTTTGTCGTAATTTGGGATTTTCGTTTGCCGACCTGCCGGAGCGCAACGCGCGGAGGTGGTGGCAAGCGGAAATCCCAAATTACGACCGGGTGGAACGGAAGAATGTTTGGCCGCCTCACGCTTTGGAGCGTAAGCGACAATCGTGTGAGGCGGCCAAACATTCTGGAGTGTAGCCCGTTAACCCACGTCTGCCAACCAGCGCAAAAACTTTCATGACTCACCTTTCTCTTCTTCCGCCCTTTTGATGATTAACAAAATTATATCTTACACGAAATTTAAACGCATTTTTACATTAAACAGTGCATACGATGTTACAAAGCCAAAAAGGGGATATTTTCTATGACTGAACAAGAAGCGCAAAAATTAGAGAAAATCAAAGCAAAACTCAAAGTCCTGCAAGCGCAGAAAAAAGAAATCACCACACGTGAAAAAAAGCGTAAACAAAAATTAGAAGACAGCCGCTTAATCCTAATCGCAATTTTAACAGAAAATTATTTCGGAATACAAGGTATTAGCTCCACAGATTATGAAAACTTCTTGAAAATATTTCTTGACTCTAAAAATATGGACAAATGCGTTGCATATGCGAAAGAAAAAATTAAGAAAATTAAAAATCCCTTGATAACATAGTATCATGTCAATCGAGCAATTTTTTGAACTTTTTGTTAATTTTATTTTTGAAAAATTATTTAATATTTTTTCAAAAATTGTAAATGAGATAATATCTCTGGGCGCTCAACGTCCTCTACAACGAGCAAATCTTTATCGCCCGAAACTAAAATATCAACATCAGCTAAAATTGCGGAGTAAAGAATGCTTTCGTCTTTTTTATCACGAATGACAAATAAATTGTGTTCAGGTAATTCTTTCGGAGTGTGAACCAATTCAAACGGCACATCAATTAAAAAGTTCTCTAAATTATTTGAGTATTTAGGGAATTTCTCTCTAAAAACTCTACGCAACTCGTCGATAACATACGAGCACAATACCATTGAATATTTGCTTGCAAGGCGTTCAACAATTTCAAGCATGGGTCTGCTGTCAAAAACAATAGCTGAAACAAGGATATTGCTATCAAGCATTACTCGCATTATTCCTCGCCCTCTTTCTTTTCGTTGCGAAGTTCCTTTATCATTGTTACAACATCATCAACATCTTTTAATCCGAGCCGCTCAGCCTCGCCCTCCATAGCATTTCTTATCTTTTCAAAAGCAAGCATAGTCGGATTAACAATGGTGTATTGACCATCATTTTCTATGAATGCAACTTTGTCGCCATCTTTTAAATTTAATTGGCGTCTAATATTAATCGGGAGCGTAATTTGTCCTTTTGTGGTAATTTTTGCAAGTTCCATAACTTTCACCTCTTTGAAATTCATTGTATTCCTTACTTAGTATTATACCATGTTTGGCGAAGAAAATCAAGAGTAAAATAAAATTTTTCAATCATTAATCGGCGCAATAACAAGGGTCTTGCCCAATGGCTCTAAAATTTTCATCAAGGTGTCTATTTGAGGGCTGACAGCACCAGCTTCAATCCGTGAAATGATGGGTTGTCTTACCCCGCTTAATTGCTCTAATTCTCGTTGCGATAGTCCCCTCTCTTGCCGTGCCTTTATGAGTTCGCTTATGACAGCCACCCTTAAATCGCTTTGGCGATTTTCCTCGGGGGTAAAAAGTTCCTGTCTGACTTCACTCCATGTTCTCATTGTTTTTGCTCCTTTCCCGCATATCTTCTAAATTTCGTAATGCCTGATTGATTTCACGTTTGGGGGTCTTTTGAGATTTTTTTACAAAATGATGTAATAATATAAAATTATCACCTGTCCAGCTTGCAAAAAATATTCTGTTCCTAATTGGACGCAATTCCCAAATATCGCCCTCTATGTGCTTAATAAAAGGCTCGCCCGCCGCTTTACCGTGCTTGCTTAATGCTTCGATATAGTCGTTAATTTTGTTCGCATTTATTCGACTATCTTTATCCGATTTTTGCGTTAGCTCCTGTATAAGCTCGTATACAGGGCTTTTTCCATTTTTATCCTCGTAAAAAACTATCTCGTACAATATTATCGCCTCTCTTTAATACTATTATACTTTAAAGTTATCACTTTGTCAAGTGGAAATTTCAAAAAATATTATTTTTTTGATTTGATACTCTTATCGTTCAACAATATTGTTTTTATACATTTTTATCGTAGATAAATAAAATCTAAATTTCACTTGAAACACGGATTATTTTATACTCAAAAATCAACATTAATCGTTCAAAAATAATATTGTTGAACAGCATTCGTGCTTATTAATAGCATTCGAGATAGTGCCTTTGCTCACGCCATATTTATACGCCAATTTTGAGTAGCTATTTTTCTTTGGGTCGGCTAAATAGTCGGCTCTGATTTTTTCTTTATCATCTTTAGTTAAAGTCGGCGGCCGTCCGTTCTTGTTTCGATTGCTTTCAGACAAGTAAACCTTTTCGTTATTTATTTGCTCGTTTAATCTCATAAGCTCATTCATCAGCTCTGCCTTTGAAACTTTTCGACATACTCTACACGCACTCATAATTTTTTCGTCAAGGCCTTTCCACTGCTCATCTTTTGGAATATCGCATTTATAACAATATATTTCTTTCATATTTTGCTCCTCACTTTTCGTTCAATAATATTGTTATTATACATTATTCGACAGGTTTTGTCAAGCGGTTTATTTTATTTATGCATAAAAATTTTTACGATAAAAAACTTGTAAGGAAATCGGGTTGTGTTTATGGCGTAGGTCGGTTATGATTTGTAAAATCAGGACAACTTTACGCCCTGAAAACAAAAAAATAACCGTCAAGGTTTATTAATCTTGACAGCTATTTTGAATTTTATATTGTGCGTCCTATGTAAAAATTTTACATAGGATATTTCTTTTGATTTTTGCCTTAACTGGCTTTAAGGTTATCGCTTCAAAATGCGGTTATTCGCTCACGTTACTCACTGCATCTAAATCCAATTCACAATATCTAATCCATTTACCCGCTCAAATTCTCGAATGTTATTCGTCACCAGCGTTAAGCCCCTTGACAGCGCATGGCCCGCAATAAGCATATCTAACGGGCCTATAACATTGCCTTGCTTCTTCAAGCTCGCACGGATTGCCCCATAACAGGCAGAAGCCTCGATGTCAAAAAATAAAACATCAATAGCGGATAAAAATTGCTTTAACGCAATGCTGTTCTTTTCAGGAAATGTGCTTGCCGACACACCGAACTCTAATTCTGCTAATGTTATTGACGATATACAAAGTCCCTCGTTTATGTGTTCTCTAAACTTATCCAGAACGACGGGCGGTTTGTTTTTTACGATATAAATACATATATTGCTGTCTAACATATATCTCATAATGATTCCCTTTCTTGGGTTGCTCCTTGTTCCTCACGCCCGTTGGGTAAAAAGTCATCTGTGAAGCTATTCAGCCCCTCTAAAAATGTTTCCCACACTCTATCCTTGGGGAATAGGATTACAGAATGTCCTATTTTTTTAATATACACCTCATCATCTGTGAAGCGATATTCTTTGGGAAGTCGCACGGCTTGGCTCTGCCCATTTTGAAATAATTTTGCGGTTTCTATAAAAATCACCTCTTTGTTTTTAGTATATATTATAGTATATACTAAAGCGCAAGCTTTGTCAAGCCTCTTTTTATTTTTTGTAAGAATTTTACATATGATTTTGTCTTTTGATTTTCGCCTTAGCTGTCTTTAAGATTACGCTAAGAAATTTCGCCAATCCTTTACTTGATACTATATAGAAGTAACGCTCTGGATTTGCACTCTCTTTTTTATGTCTTTATCCAGAGTTTTATTTGCAGAAAAACGCAAGAAGCCCTTGACATAACCTAATCTTTGTGGTATACTGATAGTTGATTACAAAACCAAAATAACACATTGAAAGGAGCAAGGGCTTAAATGCTTTAAACATTGCAATTTTTCTCAAGCAAAAAATTATATTTTCGCTGAATTGAAAGGGTGAAAGATGAAGGTCTAGCTCATCTTTCTACTTTTGCCAATTTCTTATCTCACAATATTTTTTTGACTATCTATAAGCTGTTTAAAGCTATAAGACCATGCTATTATAGCATGAAAAAGAAAATAAATCAAGAGGAAATTTTAAACGATTTGGATAAGCGTGGTAAAAAACGGGATTGGGGCGCAAAAAAGAAGTCGAGTTTAAAATTATCTCGTGTATATAAAGACATTTCGGAAAAGGTCAAGCTTGAATATGAGAAGTGCGGCGTACATATTCGGTTTGACAAACGCACGGGCGCAAAGCCCATAGGATTATATGACGCTGACGGTCGGCGAGTAGTTAATTATGAGAAAAGGGCAGAAAATATGAGGTTTTGCAGTAGTCATCTGGAATTTTTGAAAATGGCTGAACAACTTAAATTAATTAAGGCGAATTTTTGTCGTGTGCCACTGTGCCCGATGTGCCAATGGCGAAAGTCTTTGCGCATTTATACAGATGTTTCACGCATAATGAAAATTATCGAAATGCGCCCTGATTATGCAACGTATGTCCCTGTATTTTTGACGCTAACTGTTAAAAATTGCTCTATTGCGAAATTGAGCAGTACGCTCGATATAATGTTTGATGGCTGGAATTATATGATGCGTTCTGACGCACTCAATCCAGTGCGTGTCCCCATAGTCAAAGGTTGGTTTCGTGCCTTAGAGGTCGAATATAAGAGTAAGACAGACGAATTTCACCCACATTTCCACGTTATAATGCTTGTCGAACGCAGTTATTTTACGGGCAAAAATTATAAGAGCACAGCCGACTGGGTGCAATTATGGCGCAGGTTCGCAAAACTGGATTATGACCCAATATGTGACATTCGCAAAACCCGCACATCAAAAGACAAGCGCAACGAG
>Ga0123355_10006251_pt1 | contig 17600 bp, 8 predicted proteins | sample TergutEmb28metaG_3_FD_89872 | JGI IMG/M metagenome (GOLD analysis project Ga0123355, IMG submission 89872) | Embiratermes neotenicus P1 segment gut microbial communities from Petit-Saut dam, French Guiana - Emb289 P1 | ecosystem: Host-associated > Arthropoda: Insects > Digestive system > Gut ...
CCACCCACCCACCCATCTATCTATCTATCTATCTATCTATCTATCTATCTATCTATCTATCTATCTATCTATCTATCTATCTATCTATCTATCTATCTATCATTGATACACGGTGCAAACATGAAGATCATAATGTGTATATTTAAACCTAGCAACTTGCAGCTGCACATATCTGCAAAACAGATCAGTTTTCGCTGGATTATAAGATGATTCGACTCCTGCAAGGACAGCGGGAATTTCCAACGTCTACCATATTTTATGTTAATTACTAGGCGAAAATTCGGTTACTTAAAAGAGTGATATCTTGGGACAAGGAGCCAATATATCAGGTAACAAAGGATTTATTATCATATATGTTAGCTGCTTTCGGATTTTCAAATATACCAATACCAAAGCATAGGGTAGCGTGTACTCTATATATTCCAATGGTATGAAAAAAAAAAATGGCAAATTCTTTTTTTGATGGGACTTCTAATTCAAGCCTGTCTGCGTTTTTTATCAATCAAATAATGAATTATACTCAGGCGTTAATATTTTACCGATATAAACTAAAATTATAACTTCCCTAAAATTTTAGTGTTCTCCAGTGCTAAAGGTCATCGAATTCCGATTAGTGGTTTCCGAAATGAAACGCACGGACACTGCCTGACCACTACGGGTTTCTATTATATATCTAATACAGTTAACGCAAGAAATACGGATGATAACATCAGCGCTGGCAGAATTTTTGTAAGGTTGAGCCCATTATCTATACGTGATGCGACCAGATCATTTGATGATTAAATGCAGATAAGCCGAGGAGAGTGCAAATTTTATTTAAATATGGCAACTAAGCTTGGGCTAAAGCTATACGAACTGAAAGAAACTTAGTTATAATACTAAAGTGAAATAAAATGCATATTTCGTCAAACACAACTATCTTATATTTTATTAATTTAAATAATGACGACTAGTTTCGTCTTAGGCACGCCATCGTCAGGCCAAAATATTCATAAAACCTTAAATGCCGGTGTATACAATGTATTGTTTGTCAAAGTCACGGGATCCCATATTCAATAGTATAGATCTTTATAATTAATGCCTGCAGTAGCTGTATTGTTTGTGGCCAGTTTAACAAATATTGTACATACAGCGTTAAAATATTAAAACTGGTGAATACTAACTGAAAAAGTAAAAAAGGGGGTGCACAGTATAAAATATTACACGGTTATTAAGTGTATACATATAGCATAACTCGTTGCATTAATAGATTTTGTTGTTTAGATTATTCTCTTCGGCTGCTACACATTAGTTCAATAAATATCTAGTTCTACTTGTGTAGAAGTTGTTTTGTTTGGTTTAATGGAATATTAAATATGAAATGTAAATTGTGTCCAAATCCGAAGGTTTTGCACGTATACCATCGAGCACATCGCTGCTGGCACTCACGACTAGAACTCGTAATATTTCACAAGGCAAGCTAGGATGCATATAAGAGGGTTATTTTAGAAGGTGGGAATGGGAAAAATAACAGCGTCATAATATTACGTGAATGTGGAAGGGTAACTGGAAAACTACGAGATAAGTCACAGGCCCCTAACTGGGAAAACCGAAATCACGACCAGAATAACTGGACTTAACCTATAACAGCCACATTACACTCTGCAGGCGAAATATTATAGAAGAATGACCCGGCGCCATCAGGGACTAATAAATTTTAACCCAACGAAGACTAAAACTAATCTAAATTATTTCACATACCTACGTGTCAGCAATGGACATCACAAGCCTGTCACACATCAGTAGTTTTTATACCCTTAAATGGCTGTAACAAAAGCGGAAACAACCATATTTTTCCAGTACTCTCCCTTTCAAACATTACTAGCCATTACACTTAATTCTATCTTCATATCTTATCAGTTTTTGTTACAATGCATGTTCCTGATAATGGCGTCATGGTGGAGTGATGAAGTCTGACGTTGTAGTGTGCAATGTGACTAATCAGTATACTGTACGAGATAGTGCTCTGCTGTTTATTGTGTTTATTTAATCATTGTTTCCCTATACAAATTTATTTCTGGATATTAGGTCAATTGTTTTATCCGTTTTACATACTGAATTAAATAAAACATTGGCATACATTTGAAATGGAAGAATTTCTACCAATAAATTTCCATGCGCGACTCTTTGTCGAATGACGAACCCGATAAATTATTTTATTTCACACACAGTAATCATAGCACAAGTGTTTCCAGTTGCAGCGGCTTCAGAAAATAAAAATATTCACACAACCTTGGCCTGACGTTGCGTCAAAATACGTTAACTTTAAACATTCGATCAGTTTATGTACGACAGATACAAACATTGCTAATTAACTGTCATTTCAGAATTGTATTTCGTTCTTATGCACGTTCGCAAAATTGCCGAAGGCGACTATTGGATTCGTCATACCTGTCTGTCCGTCTGTCAGCATGGAACTCGGCTCCCACTAGACAGATTTGCACGATATTTGATATTTAAATATTTCGCGAAATTCTGTCGAGAGAATTCAGGTTTCATTAAGCTCTGACACGAATAACGAGTACTTTACATGAAGACCAATAAACATTTTTGATATCTCGTTCAGTTCTTCTTAGAATGAAAAAAGTTTCAGATAAAATTTGTAGAGAAAATCAAAACACATTTTATGTTCAGTAACGGCTTTTTTTTTTTTAATCGTGTCATTTCTGAGATAATATATGCAGCCGGACAGGCCACAGGTAACAATATGGCGCGTGGGCATTGCATGCCGGATATGTAAGGCTAAAAACACACACTCAGAATACGTAATACCTATTGCTTTTTCACTGGAACAGTTGTTGCACGAACGCCAAATAATAAAACGTTATACGTGCATTGTCATTATTGTTTAGTATGTGTAAGAGTTAAGGAAATACACGTATACTCTGATAAACCCACCGGGTAACCTTACAAACAATCTGTGCATCACACTAGATGTGATGTTACATGGTGCAGTGGATTGATAACATATAAGCAAAATTCTGTAATAAACAGTAGTCTACTTGTACGCCGTCAAACACAATATTTATTAGTCCAAAGATCTTGTTCACATTAACTCCAATGACAAAAGTTCCCACTTATTCAGTCGTCAACAGTCTGACATATTACAATATAAAAATTAATAATTGTATAACAAACAATATCATGTGTTAATGTACTGGTAATGAGATCTAGATCTTTTACAATGCTCTAAATAGTCGAGATTAGTATTTCTACAGTTTTACATTATTATATTTTAATAGATTAATCTAATTACTGAATAATTCGAAACATGTCGCTAGAGTTAATGTGACGATTTGTTTACTATTAAAGGTTTTGTTTGACCGTGTCCAACTACTGTTTTTAATACGGATAAAAACACGATGCCAAACGCCAAGATTCTCTTAACTGAGTGAAACCATCATTAACTCCGCTTGAAGAGCAATGAAATTTTACTGTATTTTATCAGATTTTAAACCTTGCTTTACGATGGACATTTATTGCTGTGTTTCAGTGTAAGTTCATTCAAGAACTCTGTTAGACCTGAGGGTAGAAATATAAGACTCTTTAAAAGACAGGCACGTGTTAGGAAACTTGTAATATATTACGACAAAATTCGTTTTAAAGTACTTTCTAATTGCCCGAGAAGAAATACTTCCCTTCAAGGGAAATATTACGTGTGAAATTTGAAACGACCAGAGGAGGCTGGGTTTTAAATATGGAGAAAGAGACAGCAACATGTGATAGAAGAAGTTAAACAGTGTGTAGTAGTTACGGTAATGATAACTGTAATGGCTTCCGGAATGCCGTGTAAAAAAAAAACCTGACACCACAAGACGTCAAGCTTGCAAAATGTTTCAATCGCTAAATATTTGTCAATACGTATTCTATGGCAGTATATGTGGTTGTTTTGGTAACAGCAATGTTGTTGCCTTATTCAGCATTTCCGTCTCTGCATTTTACTCGCTTGAGAGTGATTAATTTTGTACATGACAAGAATTACAGTAAAAAGAGTGAAGAAGAAGAAGAAACAAACATCAGTCTGCTCTAAGATGTTCCAGGAACACAGTCGTTCATGCTTTATTACTGCGGAGAAGTTACGCGAAGTTATGTGCCTAAATGAGAAAATTTATATACCAAGTCCTACCATGAAATCGCTTTACAAATTAACTTTTATGGCAGCTGTAAGTTTACTGAAAATCGGCCTTTACTTTCAAACTGTCAAATGTCTCATTCAAGCAAAATGAGAGATCTCGACTTCAGCTTTCATCACACACCTAAAGTTTTATGTGTATACGTATATACCAACAGGGCATTCCTTGATGAAATTTGATGCCATTCTCAGTTTAATTACTTAATTAGTGTAGTACTGCACGGTAATATTATTAATACCTGGTGTACAAATTATGTTTTAAGTCAGTCCGTACAATTGAAACGTAGTGCCAATGGACAATAAAACCTTTAGTGTATTAACTTCGAACAGTGTTCCCCAAAATACACGCTCAATTATTTTTTAATTTGGATTTAATCCCCCTCTCACTCAAGAGTGCAACAAATTTACCACGACTTTATTTACTTCTATCACTTACTATATGTACCGTTTGTTATAAAATGGAAAAATATGTGCATTCTGCTTATGTGTTTCTTATACGTTACCCACGAGCGAATGCTTGCCTAAACATCACTAATTGGTGGGCCTTTCTGACGAAAACAGCTTTATTCTTTGTGATGCAGAAAATGAAATTTTGTACATTATTTAGCGTTAATACATGTTCCAAAAATTTATACGAGAACACGACTCCTCGCTGCAAGAGTACGATAAACGCCACTGTATATATCGGCACCGCACCATCAAAGTTCTGTCCTCAACCCGATTTAAGCGAAAGGCTAATTCACCTTTCAAATTTCCACACAGCAATATCCAAATATATATATATATATATATATATATGTGTGTGTGTGTGTGTGTGTGGTTTCTAACAGTGGATGTTAACGGGAGAACAAATAAGGAAAATGCAGGATGCATAATAAATTCATTTACTTTCAGTGGTTGCATAATATGAAGTGGCACAACGTAAAGGTAAAGCTCGCCCCACGGCATGTCTCCGCAGAAAAGTGAGTGAAGCATAGCTCCAAACCATTTTCAATCTCAGTACTAGAAACTGGGGGAGGGGAGGGAGTGTGGTCAGCACCACTACTTGAAAACCAAATTACGTAGGTACTCTCTCAATATAAAATGAATATTGCAAAATTGTGAGGTGTCTGTGAAGGTAAAGGAGCAGGAATAACTCTTGTACCCAGAACTGACCAGATGGATAGCTTCATCTCTGATTATATTTATTAAATAAATAAATAATACCACACTCGCTTTGGCTCCAATTACAAGTGCAACGAAAAGGTCACCTCGTTTACCATCGTTTTTAAATCACTTGAAGTATTAAGACTGTTGTCTCAAGGGATTAAAAGGAAATTATATAATATTCTAAAAAAAAATACAAAATAATGAGAAGTGTGACCAAATTTTTCAATCTCATATTCACAGAGTATAAATATAACAATAAATACCGAAGCAACGTAATAATACATTTAGATACCACACAACATAATGAAGGTTATGTCTGAGTACATCATGTTGTTTTCAACACCCTCTCATTGTGAACAACCAGTTTTCATGTAACAACATTGTGACATTTTATATACATGGGACTGTGCATCGTGAATCGAATTTAATAATTTTTCCAACAAGATGCGACTTATTCAGTTTATTACATCTCTGTAGGCAGCTCTACATGTTTCGGGTGTTGACACCCATCATCAGGAGCTCGTACAGCTGTATTTACAGCTTCTGGTATTGATTGACTGCGATGAGTAAAATACGTTGCTACTAATACTAATGTATAATTTAAAATTATAGATTGGTCATATTGAATGTCACTAGCCTTGACGAATATGATATATAAAATATTGGTGGATGGTTAAAAGCAGTATTTTTTAATTGTGTACATCATCTTGTTCGATAATTATTAAATTTAAAAAATTAAATTACATAGTGACAGTTGTGTTCACGTGTACAAAACTGCATATTCTGAATGATAAACGTGTAATTTTTTAACTGTTTCAGCGAAACACCAAAAATTGTGTAAATAAATCATTTTCAAGAATAAATTTCGCTGGATTCCGACGGGGTTTTCTCACTAGTGGAAAACGGCTCACTGACGAATAATAATTCTTTTAGACGTGATGCAAGATGGAATCAGAATATGGAAATTTTCAGCTAAGAGAATTTGCAGAACAAGTGTGAAAATTTATTGCGTGGCTTCCTGGGCTATCGCATCTTGTAGCTACACAGGCAGAAACTTACCGTCTCCTTCTTCAAGCCATAAACGCTGATATTCACCTAAGAAGTTACACGGTTTTCTAACCCGGATAATTAAACACAACCCTAAATTGGTTTCTAAGGGTAAAGGTCAGTCCAATTATCTGCCAGTTTGTATTCGTTCCAGGAAATTTAGCGAAAGAGACGGAATTGCTATGAATTGCTATTTCTGACTGAAGAAAATTGTTTTTGAGGGTTTTTTGACCATGCAGCTTCCTCACGAAATAAAGTGAAATGCCAACTTGATATAACTAGGACATTTTATTGATGTATTCTTAGCTCGACATGTTTCGGGTATATACGCCCATCATCAGAAGCATTAGATGTTGAGTTGCAGCATATGGTTTTCTGCGCCGAGTTTTTGGATGGGTGGTGGTCTTAAGAGCCTCTGCGTAGGTCGTGTGTACGGTGCGGATGGTGCTGTGCACCATCCGCACCGTACACACCACCCACGCAGCGGCTCTTAAGACCATCACCTATCCAAAAACTCTGCGCAGAAAACCGTGTGCTGCAACTCAACATCTCATGCTTCTGATGATGGGCGTATGTACCCTAAACATGTCGTGCTAAGAATACATCAATAAAATTACTTAGTTGCATCAAGTTGGCATTTCACTTTATTTCATTTATTAAATTGTTTTTATACGGACAACAGGCACCATTCTTCTATATACCACGTATATAATAGCCACACGAAAGTCTGCTTTCCTGTCTGTCCTATCCTGTTTGTACAGACCAGCACGTCGCAGACAGAAATGACAAGAAGAGAAATACAGCTCTTTGAGAGACAGCCCCAGGGAAATTGTTGATATATTTTCCTACTTCAAGAGTTACGCACGGAATGTCTAAAGAACTGCACGCATCACGTACACAAAGTGCCTGTTTCTACCAAATGACATACCCTACGCACATGAAAGGTCCCTCTTAATGAGCTACTTTTATAAGAATGTATTATATTTTATTACAGTAACAAAGCAGAGTGCCCTAGAGGCCACATATACATAGCAGCCAACTCCACTGGCAGGGTTCCTTACCTACCAGTGTAAACAGGCCAGAGGCTGTTCAATTACCATTTAAAGTGGTCTAATGACAGGCCTGTCCCGAGACACGTGGGCGCCATGGACAAATCAAGCGATCCTTCAAGTCGATGTTTTTTCAACTTTCTCGACCTAGGACATTACTCGCGAGCCTTCTTGAAGACGTGTACTCAAGTTTCGGTAATTTTTAAAAAATGTTTGCGCTTGTGGAAACCTAAGTTTACTGACACCATATTTCCGATGACGTGTTAGTGCCCGGGGCAGCTGCTCGGCTGGACCGTCCCATAATCCGGCCCTGACCGCTGGATCAGTTCCCGTCATTTTGCAGGAGCCTCATAAAAACCTCCTGTTTGTGTGTGTTAAAGACGAATGCACGTACAACTCATTAACTACATTGAGCTAAGCATTTCTTGAGAGATTAATAGTCGTTGAGCTCGTCACAATAATTCTCCGCCTTGTTTTAAACCTTTAAGATTCACAACGTATTTACGAGAACTCGCGTAGTTCGAAACCATGTGTTGTATTTCATAATGTCATGGCTCATCCACATCTCCACAATATGAACGAACAAGATGCAATATTTACTTTCGATTTATTTAAATAATTAACCTCTACATGTTTCGAGCAGACTTGCTGCTCATCATTAGGATCCTGCTAACAGCCAGTCAACATACACGCATGACATATACCTATTGTTGTATATAGAGAGTAGTACCTCCTGATGATGAGTAGTATGCCTGCTCGAAACATGTAGAGGTTAATTATTGAAATAAATCGAAAGTAAATAGTGCATCCTATTGGTTCTTAATGTACGAATATATTACAATGCATGGAAAACAAAACACTAAATTAGGTTCATCCATAGTGAGGGATTGTCCGCCCGTGGGATAAAACTGGACGGCTTCCCATTGTTGGGTGCCCGTATCTCTATGTCTATATTCACCTAGACGTACCGTTCCTAAACTTTTCAAGTATAAGAATCCATTTTTAATTTTAAAACATTATGTGGACACCCCATGCACTAACTGTTGTACTTTTAGGCTCCGTTAATGAGAAAATTCGTAATGATTCGATTACATTTGGAAATGAATTCATTTTTCATTCATCGCAAAACTAATAATAAAAGATACAAAGCGCTGACTGCCTGTTGCGAAATTGTGAGATTTTGTGGGACCCAAGGCCTCTTTGGAATAATCCCATGACTCCTAAAGGGCCCGCAATCCACAGGTTTGTTCACCACTGATCCTGACTGACTCCAATCAGAGAGCAGTTATTTGTTTTATCTAGTTCTAAATTTTGAGAAAATTAATTCTTTGAAATTAATTGTAATACGTCAAGTTCAGATTTATGCATTTGTTCCGTCTTATTCTTACACCACCCGCAACTTAAAACCAACTGCCGAAATTCTTCTTCAAGAAATGTCACTTTTACTTTGCCACTACATGTCGTGGCATAGCCACGAGGGTCACAGCAGAGCAAATAAATGTTATAGGAAATTCAATGATAAAAATTATACATTCAAAAAGTCTTCTATTTTGCCGACGCATTTTCCCCATTGCGTTTTCAGCCTGAAGATATTTTCAATTAATTCACATATAAACGTTTTGTTAAGCTCTGTTGCTATATCGTATTCATGGCCATATGAAATTCCAAGGGTCGCGTTCTGCAACATGGGAGTCTAGGGTTGGGCGCACAACGAATAACGTGGTTGCATGCAATTAGTTTCATGCAACGTGAAAACTGCAGTTTCAAGAAACTAGTACTTTTATTTGCGAAACAAAAAAAAAGTAAAAAATAATAAACTGAGTTTGAAGCAAATGCAGGCCTTGAAGAAGTTTCTTCGGTAAGCGCACCGTCAAGGAATAATTGTTCCACTCTCATCCAATTAACAGTCTCTTAGATATCTATAATTCTCAACCCAGTACCATTCTAGGATTCTTAATTTATTTCAGGATTTGACTATCTGTGGAGCAAGCTTGTGAAAAAATTACAATACAAATAATTTTGTAAACAAATAATGTGGGCAATGGACCCTTACATAATCTGGCTTCTGATATCAGGTTGACATACTCAACGTGGCATCGCAGTCACCATTTACCACAGCCTGTCCAGCTGACCTGATTTGCAGTCTCGGTCCATACCCTAACAGTTTGATTTTATACTATGGTTCCAAGTTGTATCCACTAATATCACACATCTGCAGTGTTTACATTACGTAGAGATATACACATTATGTCTGTCATATTCTGCTCCATTACAACTTGTAAAACGTCTTTTATTTTAAATTATTAAATTATGAAATTGTTATCCTAAGTTCTGCAGACCACTTAGTTGCTATAATGTTACACCGGGTTTAATTCATTGTCCCTATCCTACAAAATGTTTAATGACATTTATATTACATCTCCTCTGGTATCTACATAAAGTTACATTGCGGAAAATACAATTATGCGACCCTAGTTATGTTTTGAAAAGACTATACTGCATACCGTTCCATTCTCAGAACACCACAATAACAGTTGCAAGTTTCTTCTGAGACAAAATCTGTCAAAGTTTCTCTCCAACATTTATCTCACTATTTACCAATAATATAGAGTTACATAAGAAAGGAATACCCAGAAGCCCTTTCCCGGCATGCATAGCAAGCAATTCTCTAAAACGAAGGCAGCTCGACTGCTCTCGTTACACAAAGGCAGACAGACACCGTGAGTCACAAAAACGAACAGCAAAGACTACATTATTTTGTACAATCTACCAAGGTGCTTTGGTTGGCAACTGCGTCAGTACTGATTCCTCACGATTCATTGCGGCCGTTACAACATTCAGCTATTAGTATTTAAAACGTTTACTTTCCACAAGCGAATCTCTTTGTGTTTCAAATATTTTTACCATATAAAGCAAGTTCCATTCTATTTAATGAAGAAAAAGAAACTTCGTCAAAGTTCTTAACTCTAAGAATCATTCATCAATGCGGGGAGAAATACAAAAATGTAGCCCACATAACATAATAACCAGTTGCGTTACAAATATCTTCCAGACGGCCAAGAACTAAACACAGAAAGTCAGGAGTTGGACGTGTTTACTTAATACCACTGACAAGAATCCATCTTGAGAAGCTACAGATTTTACAGCTGTTTAAGCAATTCCACGGTTTCGTGAATATCTAGCTTCATGGCTGCTTTCACAATAGAACGTTACTTATCCCTAACCTGAGGGAAACGAAGGCAGTCGAAATCCTTCAAACCAATCTCTCCTAGATTAATTTTAATCGTATCCTTCAATCCACGTCTAGATCTTATTTGGTTTTCCTCAAGTTTTGACGTAAATATTTTTGGGTGGTGGGAGGGGTTTGAAGGACCACCGAGAGGTAAAAACCATCACAACGTACGAAAACCCAAACAAATATGGAATAATCTCAGCTTGAGTGCCGATCTCGGAGTAGAAGTCTTAGTAAAGACCCTTCTTTCATTATCCGCCTCCATTTTCCGCCACCTCGAGCCCGGAAGATAGCGTGACAACTGTAGAGCTAGATACATGCAAGCACTTTACCTGCAGCTCTGTCTTTCAACATGTCGACTGTGCAGAAGCATAGAAGTGAGCAATGCTGCCAGCTGTGCAAGGAAAGCCTTCGCTCTGCTTTCTACATTCAGCAACAAATAAATAAACAAACAATGCAGACCGCAAATCTTGCGTATTGGAGTGATACCGTGTATCTTGCCTTTAGCAAACTTCCCATCAATAATGTCCATTCATTTTGAAATTCAACTTATTCTTTGCGGTAATAGGGACCGCGGTAGCACAGTGGTTAAGGTGCTGTGCTACAAATTGGAAGGTCGCTGGTTTGATTCCAGATGGTGTCAATGGAATTTTTCATTGACATAATCCTTTCGATCGCACTATGGCCCTGGGGTCGACTCAGCCTCTAACAGAAATGAGTACCAGGTGTATTTCCTGTGCGTAAAAGCGGCCGGTGATTAAGGCTGACAACTTTACTACCATCCTGGGCCATTGTCACGTAATCTGAGAACCTTAAGTTCCTGGAACCCTCTGGGCACCTCGAGCCTGTAATGGGACTGATTTACCTTTTACCTTTTCCTTTGCGGTAATGTAGCAACAAAGAGAAATGTAAATACGATATTGAAAAAGAAGAACAACAAAATAAGTGTTCAAAATTTTGGGGTCTTTTATCTTATCGAGAAAAAATGTTCAGAACTTTTAAAAATGTTTTAAGATTAAATCTCCTTTCTTATTAATACTGCAGTTCAAAGGGCGTTACTGCAGAACACAACATAAATTTACTATAACTGCACGAAACAACACATGTTGAGAAATCACAAACGCTCTTTGCTTCAAAGACTGAAAGTAACCCATAGTGTCAGGAACACTGGAAGCAATGCTACTGTAATGTACGCAACATTTAGAAATTGTTTAATTTTTTGTAAAAACTGGAATGTGCTGGTAACGAAACTTTGGTTGATGTAACTAGGAAACACTGGGTAGCTTACTTCACAGTTGTTTGTTGAAAGGTGTATGCGTGCCCTAGTTAAATGGTGTAAGTATTAAGCAAAGCTTTGAGTCAGCACAACGCCACTATAAAATCCCGAGGAAATTAGGTAAATGGAAGACTCGCAGAATTTGTTTCAAGAGATTTACTGGTCTACGACTCGACGTTACTCTGTTGCCTGAAGAATAGTTATAGTTTATAATATAATAACGGTTGAGATGTCTGGCTGCTTCATACTCTGGCTGATAACAAGAGGTAAGCTGGTCTGACCGATTATTTAAATTCTTTGTTTTAGCGAGTCACTTTTGGAAACTAAATATTATTCCAAATTGTATGCTTACTGATTGGGATTGAATAGTGACGTGACGATAAATTTGGCTATGATTCTGTAACGGAATATTTAGCGTAACTAAGGAACTTCAGAACCCCATATTGGACTTGTATAACTTACATGTATATTAATGTACATATAGTAGAAAATAGAATTCACCGTTAAGTTTGTTACGCGGTTCGTCACTCACTGAACCCAAGGGTGTCTTTTAGCCCAGAGATACCTAGGTAACTGCGAAGCCTCCGACTTGTTTATCGCTACCGTTTATTCCCTGATCCCGTGGGAATTCCAGGATAGGCCTCTTAACGGCCACAGTAGGCTTGCCCAAATTTACCGCTCGGCTTAGGCACTACACTTCTATCAAAAAATACCAAGAAATATTCATGATAGGTAAATATCTTCCCAAATTAACGGATGAACTGCTGACTCCGTACCTAAGGGATTATTCCTGGTGTTTTATAAAACTGTTTCTTCGATCAGAGATAGATGCTTTAAATCGACACACAGTCGGGAGCCAGAGTAATTTCAGATGGCAAAATTGAATATCGAACGAGAAAAATGTTTATAAAAATCAAATATAAATCAGACGCAAATTTAATGTTGGTAACCAGAAACACACAGTGAATGACCCACAAAAGGTTTTATTGTGCACGAATTTAAAAAAAAATCGTTTACCATTTCTTTCAATTAGAAAAGTAAGTTCTTGAATTCTCCCCAAAAATTTGCGCATTGAAGAAAGACAAGTTTTCATACACATCACATGCATTTTTCTATATTCTCTTGATTTACGAGAAAACGTAGCCTGGTGAGTAGGTACCAGTCTTTCGGCTGAAAGCACTCCCGCCAGCTTCAGGCCATAAGTCTCAAGAATGAGGGCATATATGTCCGTGAAACTTTGGTACTTGTATATGCGCCTATATGTTTCTGGCTAAAGTGGTAGCGCTTCTACTTGTATTCGAGGGGTGCATGCAGAAAATCTGCCGGAAAACAAGTAACCTCAGGTTTTTAGTCGCTTTTACAAAACTGCAAAAAGCTAATGTACGCTTCGTCAGGTCTACTTATCTCTCCGTCCGTCCGTACGCATGAAACAAGTCGACTCCCACCGAATGAACTTCCACGAAATTTTAGTGTTTTCGAAAATCTGTCGAGAAAATTAAATTTTCATTAAAATCTGACAAGAATGACGGGTATTGTGCGTGAACACTTACGTAAATTTGTGATAACACCCCGTTAATTTCTTCTCAGGATGAGAAATGTTTCAGACATACGTTGTACACAAACTCAAAACACATTTTATATTCAACAACATTTTTTCTGAAAATCGTACCGTTTATGAAAAAATGAGGAAAAATGTGATAGAGCCAGACAGGCCATAGGTGGCAATACACACGGCGCATGCGCTTCGTATGCTGGACAACGGAGTCTACAGACACACACTCAGAATAAATAACACTGTTTGCTCTTCAACGGCAACAATGGTTACGCGAACGCTCCTCGATGTTACATTCATACTACATTTCCGGCCTTGTTTGCGTTCCTCCTCATTACGTCCACATAAATTCCGAGGCAGTACCTAAAACAGACGACGTACGCACTCCTCCACAGGCTTTCTATCATCACCCGTTAATCGTCGACATACAATTGTTAATCACACATGTACAACGCACGGTGTCTTAAGACAGGATAGTGCAACATGTAGCTACTTTGCGTGTTGCTTTATCAATTCGGGATTTATGGAAACTTTAAGGTTCTCACAACAGAGTTGCTGAAGACTCCAGCCCACTTGGATATGACGCCTTGTAAAATGGTACAAGGGTATCAGCCTATACGATAAGCAACATGAAGTATATACGTCAGCACAACAAATATTTATTGGAGCAATAGACTACATGTTTTGACCTATTAACAGGTCATCATCAGGCCTCCAGCAGAATAAGTCAAAGGTGTTGTTAAGAAATTGGGATCCCAATATTTTATACAGTTCTAAATTGGGATTCCAATTTCTTAACAGTACTTATTGTGCTGGAGGCCTGATGAAGACCTGTTAACAGATCGAAATATGTAGCCTATTGCTCCAATAAATATTTGTTGTGCTGACGTATATTTTGTGAATTTATATATACTTCATTAGAGCACTTCGTGATGCCTTCTCTAAAATAAACGATAAGCCACAGCTCAATAAACCAGAAGACTGACTCTTCGATAGATGCGCTTATTTCACTCTCCGAGATACTTCGGAAATCGAAAATATTTAAAACGTGCTGAGCGGAATATCCAAATATTCAAAAGCGCTCGTACGGAAAAAAGCTGAATTAAATTCCTAGGATGAGGACAAATTATGTAAGATAAATATTGTGATTTTTATTCAGTGGCATGTGGTATTAGAATAATTAGATATCGTGTGATGTACATAGCGGAGTTAAGAGAAATAATAAATCGTAACTTTCGGTTGGTATCCGCTAAGCAACAGATTATTAACTGGCGGTCAAAGCGAGAATAATATTGCACTGGATCGTTAGGCTAGAGTGAAGGACAGTGAAATGAGCTGGTTTAAAATGGGATCCTGGGGATTTGTTAAAATTTCCAATTTTATAGAGGGGGCTTAAACTACTTCGTAACCAGTTATTTTGTGGGTTACAATCCCAAACATTAATTCCAACACACGTCAAAATATTGTCAATTGATTTATAATTCTGAAACAAGAAAAGCAGAATATAGCTTTCGTTTTATAAAGTGAATAATAGGAATGATTATAAAAATCGGCCCACCACTTTATGCACCCCCTGTAGCGTAAACACTTGTGCTTTCACTTACCTAACCACCGTTCCTGTAAGCCCAGTAATATTCACAACTACATAAGAGTAAAGCTTCAAATAATAAAATAAAAATCTATACGGCACTTAAAAAACCTTCTAAATAAAGTGAAAGCTTTAAAACCCTGCTGTAAGTCTGACTGGGTGAAGTAAATGTACACGCTGTTCCACAACTACAAACGAAATTCGCACACAGTAGTAAAAATTATACTGTAATAAATTTATGGATTTAGCTATAATACAGGAAAAGTTCGATAATATTTTGTAGCATACGGAATGGTGAAGATGTTTCGACGTCAGCAGGGATTTGTAAACCCGAAAGACCAAAGTTTTGAGAAAATCCAATTACATATTTTCGTGAACTCTCGTCAAATGTCCCTCAAATGTAACAGAAGAAACACACAGTTTTGTGAGCGTTACTGTAACTGTTTATATAGTGACGTTTCACTTTCCAAAAGAATAAGAAGTAGGTTAAAAGCTACGTACAGTTAAGCCACACAACATCTCAAGTATACATCGCATCGATTCAAAATTACCTACAGATTCCTCTTCTTTTTCTAATATTTACAGTTCTATCTCTTCGCGAACTGCAGGACAAAAAAGAGGAAAAATAAAAGCTGGAAATCAACAAACACAAGAAAATTAGGAGGAGTAGCGGACACGAGTTTTCATACAAAATGTTTTGTTATTCACAGCCTACAAACCATTCAGTGGACACAGACGATAGTTACGCTGCTTCGGGTCATTCTACGGCTGAACTGAAGCAAAATAATCTCTTTTATGGGTTCCTGGCTCTCTGTCTTTTCTACAGACGACTTTCCAGCGGTTTGACAACGCAGTTCCCGATTCGAAATCGGGAAGAAATTTGCAATATTTATTTCTTCCATCGACAAACCTTCGAGCTGCTCTACAAACAACCAGCCACAGATTCTTTTAACGGCTTCAAAACGTTCAAGTTCCTGGATTTTTAAATAATTTGATTCATCGAAATATTATGGTCTTTGAATATGCGAGTGTGTGTCGTACGCGGACATGCGAGACGATGCGGCTTATTGTGTAACTGCCTACAGCTGCGAGGCGGTCTGCGGGCCAGGGAATTCTTTACATTCCCGATAATATAACAGTTTTGCAACACACATAACCATACATACTCTAATAACCTGTTCCGGCATAATATATTACTTTCAGTATTACAGACGTTTACAACACAACGAATTGTAGAACCTGGAAGAGTATCTCTTCTTCGACCGCAACGTAAGATATCTACGTTTTATGAACACAGGCTAAAGAGTGAAGGCATTGAAAGTATAATGTAACATAGAGGCGCGTTCGTACAACCATTGCTGCAATGGAAAAGCAGTAAGTATTACATATTCTGAGTGTGTATTCGTAGCCTTAAGAGTCCAGTGTGAAATGTGCATGCGCCATATTTTCATCTGTGGCCTGCCCGGCTTTACGATATTTTTACACATTATCTCATAAACGGCACGATTTTCGGAGAAAAAAAAAGTTATTGAACATAAAAAGTATGATTTGATTTGCTCTACAATTTTCTCTGGAACATTTTTAAATTTTAGAAGAATTGTGCGAGATATGATCAAAATATGTATTGGCCTTCATGTCGAGTACCCTTTATTCTTGTCAGATTTTAATGAAACTTGAATGTTTCAACAGGTTGTCGAAAAATAACTAAAAACATATTTAATGAAAATCCTTTCAGTGGGAGTCGAGTTGTTCCATGAGGACAGATGGACGGCCGGACATTACGAAGCTAATACTCGTTTTAAGCAATCTTGTGAAAGCGCCTAAAAACTAACAACTTCCATTTACTACATGGGAAAGAGAAACTAATGTTCAAGGTGCACGTGTCCCATGTGGTCAGTTCCGCTCGTGTCTTTCTTTTCCCTTGTCGGGCTCTGAACGTCAAGCCAGATTTTTCTCCATTGTCGGGCTCTGACCGTCAAGCCTGATTTCTATAAGATATGATAAAGGAAAGAGGCACTGAGTTCTGTAAGGTTCTGACTCCCACAGTCCCTTCCATCTATAAGAAACGAGAAAACTCGGTACAAACTCTCATCAAATGTAAGATATTAGGCTATTTGCTATAATCGGTCATAACGCAAGGTCATTATTCACACCATGGTATCTCAAAGTGTGGCAAGCATGCCACTATTGGTGCGCCAAAATTTGTTTAGCGGTCACGGGCCTTGATTAAAAATCGAAGTACAAAAAGGATACAAATAAATGAGTATACATTATTGCTAACATTTTACAACTCACCCCCTTTGTCAGCCAGTCTTTCAACTTTCAATTTTTTAATCTAAATTCAAAACTAGCTCATGGTTCCATGCATCGTAATTCAATGTTAATAAAAATCCAACCAGATGCAACAGTATAAAGATATTTATTTACTGCAAAGTCACTCTACATGTTTCGGGTGTCACAGCACCCGTCATCAGGAGTACTAAAAACTGTAACCGCAGCCTCCGGTACAGGTCATAATACTGGTACAGCTACTTCC
>Ga0123355_10006252_pt1 | contig 17599 bp, 7 predicted proteins | sample TergutEmb28metaG_3_FD_89872 | JGI IMG/M metagenome (GOLD analysis project Ga0123355, IMG submission 89872) | Embiratermes neotenicus P1 segment gut microbial communities from Petit-Saut dam, French Guiana - Emb289 P1 | ecosystem: Host-associated > Arthropoda: Insects > Digestive system > Gut ...
ATGAATAAAATATAAATTAAATAAATAATTTGTAATAAAAAAAAAAATTAATTATAAAATAGAAGTTGAAGAGGTGGAAATTTTTTGTTTGGGGGGGGGGGGAGGGGCGATTTTTGAGTGTTTACCAGACCAGTCCAGTACTAGTGAAGATGTCCAATCACAAAATTGGGATACACTCTATTAAACTTGAATGTCTGCCATATGTAGAATATTAGGCCTTCAAATAATTTGGCAGCAGGAGTGTGTTTGGTTCTGGTAATCTGTTTTCACTAGAATAATCACATGGTTGCTCAGGCAAGTGTTGCTGGAAAGTTGACATGCTGTAACAACTCTTCATTTTGGTTATCTTTTAGACCCAAATATATTTGTATTCTTGATTATAAACAGTATATATAAAAAAATCTGTAGTAGGAACAAACCAAATTTGCTTATCCATTTAAAACTGTCCATTGTGTGTAGGAAATAATGCTTCCTTAGAGACAGGATTTTTGGAATGTTAATCTATTTAGTGCAGTATACATTTGGCTGGAATTGCATAACATGAGTTCCTGCTAGTCAAGTATGTATAAACTTACAAATGAAATTTATGAAAAATACTTATTGAAGATCCAAAAGTTATGATGTGTTTTTGAATGCTGCCCAGCTGTTCTGGTGATATACAGAATGTAAAACCTATAAGTAAACAAAGCAGTGTTGATGGAGGTTGAAAACATCCCAGAATAGTTGAATCTTCATCAACAGTGCTGTCAAAATCAACTCATGCAAGCTAGCATATGTTTGTAAAACATCTAATAAGATATGTAGTCTCACACGTTTCATAACTTCAAGATTTTATTGTTATATATTTGCATGGACATGATTTCAGAAATGTGAATTTTTTTTTTTTAGTGTTCCATTCCGTGCATTCTTGTACATTAAACACTTTTTAAATATTCCAAACAAATGCACATCTTTGTTGTTTATATATGTTGTCTCTGAAGTAGGTATATATAACACATTGAAGCATGTGGGAGAGTTGTGGTAGAAAATGTATAAATAGTAAAGATGTGCATTTGGTTGGAATATTGTAAATTGCTTAATAACATAAATATGGATCTGTTTCAAGCTGTTCAATCACTGACCTGCTGTGTTAAGTATTTGACAGTCAGCAGAAAACTCATCAGTGGATCCTGTTCTCAGCCAGGGCAGCCTATATTACATGCTCATAACCTATTTCTTTGAGATTGTTCTGTCATCCATTTCTCATTTCTGTCGGTATTGTTTACACTTCTTGTTTTCCCCCACTTATGCTACATGTGCATGTGATCCAAATTCTATTATATTGCTATTTAAAATGATTACAGAGTTTAAAATACTAGCCTAACCATGTCAAGGACCCAACTACCATGTTTATAGACCAGTATATGAAACCAGTGTGAAGCGGATATATTTACCTGAAGGTAACTGCTGCAGCGACCGGTGCAAGCAAATGATGGGATGGGTTTAGGCACACAGCCTGGGTACTGCAGAACATGTATGACCGGTGTCACCTGACAATCATCCTTTGCTTCCACCAGCATAACACAGAAAACTGACAGAAGCAGCACAGCTGGAACAGCTGATAAATGGTTGTTTCATAGATCACATAACATTTGTTTGCAACTGCAGATGCTATATAATGTCAAATTATGGAACAATTGGGAAGAAGGTAATGGGAAGTGGTTTTTACCTGTTATTTGTTTGGCAGGATCAAGGAAACTATTAAAATGCTCAGTTAAATTTACAGTCTTCTTCAAGGGAATCAGCTCTTGGATCTTCTGTGCGTGAGGCTGTAATGCTAATTATTTACATAAAATATTCAGGAATATGGGTGACTTTGCAACTATGGTAACAGTGTGTGATGTATACAATTTCCAAATGTGGAAAAGTTAACTATTTTTAACTTTGGTATAAAGTAGTGTAGCTGCATGACAATGATCAATACAAATCTTAGCTGGGGAGCTAACTGTCATGACAGATTTTTGTACATGTTATTTATCCCATGAGGCAGATTCTTTGATGAAGCAACAGAATCCTTTTGGCCCATCTTCAAAACTATGCACTGAAACCGGAACATGGTTGAACTTAATGAGCACCATTGTACAACATTTGCACTCTTCATAAACACAAGCATGAAATATTGTACACTGTTTTTGAAAAGCATACAGGAAGTGGAATCTTTGGCTTTGGTCATTGTTTTATCTTAAAAACATATTTGATTGGTTGAATAGGTGGGCATATGAACAAACCTCAAGACATTGTGATCTAATCTTCTACAGTCCACGCTGAATGCAGTAATTTAAAATGCACATGAATGTATATACAGAGTGGTTCTCCATGTTGTACAGTTGAAACCACAGTGAATTTATGGATGGTACCAAATTTCATTACTATACATTCATCCATAAGAGTACTAATGCGTGAATATCAACAGAGATTTGAACAAACACAGCAAAGCATAAAAGCATTCATGCATTGTGAATTTAACTCCTTTACACAGTATCCATGCAATACCAGATGAGGAGTGAAATTACATTATTATATTCACTGATCAGGCCTGGGGTACATCTTACAGGCAGTGATACCTCAGTGTGGTGCACTGGTTAAAACCTGATGGACAGGGTGGAACTGAAGTGCACTTTAAACAGACCTGCCCCAGTGCCAACATATTACTACAAATTCATGCAATGATTGCTTGGAAATTGAATGTTAAGTTTTACCATTATCAGATATCATCTAAATGAGCTATAAAACAGCCCAAAATCGAGGAACTGAGAGTTGGTCAAAAGTAGTGTGTATTCTGCTAAGTTCCTTCACTTTGCATGTGTCTGGTTTATGTCTGATATTTTAGGAGCTTATTAGCCATTGGTGTAGGAACATATGCTCCAGTGTCTGTTTTGCCAGTTTGGGGAACAGATGTTACTTTACTATTTTGTTACATACCAATCTGTTGTGTAGAAGGCTGTTGGCAGGCCATGGGATTGAGAAGCAGCTTCTTACTTGGCAGACAAAGCAACAAGTGTCTGAAAAGGCGTGGTTAACTGTCACATTATATATAACAGTAGACCAAAGGGTGGGTAGGGGTGTGAATGCTGGTGGTTATTGATCCAGGGGACACAGTGTGTGGGGCATATGTAGGACTTTGAAATCATAGCATAATAGTTTCTTAGTGTTGGTATCAACCTGAAGCTGCTAGAATTCCATGACACCTGTGGAGCTTCATATGTTTTTGTTGTCACATTGTGACACGGGTTTCTTGTAATTTAAAACAAACTTAAATACTTCAGCTCACTCACACACACATTCACTCTTTCACTCACAGTGCCTGATTAGGATGATTCCAACAAACTCCCTGACTGATGCAGTTCATGTATTTTAAGTTTGTTAATCTCTTCATGTGCTGTGAACGCTATGAAGAAAGCCTACCTTGTCTCGTACAACATTTCTGAATTAAATTGAAATCCATGTCTGAGGTGGCTCACAAAGAGTTATATTTAACACTTTATTTTTATTTTAGAAGTAACAATGGATCTGGTCATTTATCTAGCAATGTTGTATCAATATTATACATTATGTATTGTCGAATGAAGTGTTGGGGATGTTTATTTAAAAGAATAAGAATGTGGTCTATTTGTAGAAACCATATGAGCAGAGTCTTGCAGTGACCAAGAAAGACAACAGCAAAATATTTTACATGACACATAGTTCACTGGAAGATATTCAAAACAATTAACTCATAAATCTAAATCTTACTGCTGCAGTACTACGTTACTGCTGTGCTAAACTACTCAGTAATGACAAAGGATACAGAAGGCATCTGATTATATAGAGATAATTGTTACATAAAATTTGGAAGGAGACCACTGGGGAGACCTAGGCGTAGATGGGCGGATAATATTAGGATGGATCTCTAGGAAGTGGGATGTGTGTATAGGGACTGGATTGGGCTGGCCCAGGATAGAGACAGGTGGCAGACGCTTGTGAGTGCGGTAATGAACCTTCGGGTTCTGCAAAATGCGGGGAATTTCTTGACTAGCTGCAGACCAGTTAGCTTCTTAAGAAGGACTCTGCACCATGGAGTAAGTAAGTAAGTTATGTTATATATTGAGAAAATTAGCATCAGAACCTTTACATCCCAGAGTTGTCCTATATTTTCTCCCATCTTCCATTTTTTCTGTAAAGGTTTTCAAGCAAGATTCAATAATCATTTGTTACATTTTCTTCTGTCATTTCTATTCCTTCTTGCATGCTACATTATTACCGTCCTGATGGTTTCATTTTGGCAGCTGAAAGAGAGAGAGCAGGATGAATATTACAGTGTATGAAATGAAGTTCAATCTTTTAGTGTGTGAATGTGCCAACATACTGAGTGACTTCGATCTTGACTGAACTTCCAGAGTTTACTCAGTATGAACTAATAATATAAGTGGGTATTGTCTATCTGAAGATGCTTCTGTCATGGGGGATTTGTTGTCACAAATCCATCTTTGAAAGCAGGGTTTTTTATGCCAGCCAGTGAACTTTAAGTTCTTAAGTAATGGATGATAATTTTTTTGCCACCTGAAATCCACCTCTTGAAAGCATAAATTTCATTGTGTCTTGGTTGGGGAGTAACATAACCTAGCTTTATATATTCTTATCTTCAGTGTACTTAGATGGTTTTGATTTTTCTGTTACATATTGTTTACATCACCTTCCTTGGCACTATTTTACTGATACAAAATTTTACATGTCAGACTATTTAAAATTTGTCATGTTGTCAAACAATTGTTATTTGGTCTCAACACCTCCGATGTAGTTTTTATTTTCCTTGTTTGGTTTGTTATTCTCTCAAGTAAAATTGTAAGTAAGAATATGTGAGACACAGTGATTAAAAAAATTTTATTTTATATTTTATGGGATTATTCACTCAGAAGGAAATATCTTTAAATAAACCAAACATGCAGCATGGACCAGTACTCTTGCTGTCTTCCACATATTCCTTATGCTCCCTCTCTAGGCTCTCCTGCAGTGTGTGACCATGTCTGGTTTAATGCAATATTGACATCTCCTGCTGACAGCCCCTGCGGTCTCCAGAGCAGGAAGGCTTGTATTTTTAAAGTTGATCTTTGAGTGCTTCATTGTTGGATAAAAAACTGTTTACGCTTTGAGTGAAAGTTACAGACTCTGTCAGTAAACAAAATGCTTTTTCATTATTCTCATGTCATATTGAATTTATATTTTTAGGGTTATTTCCAATATTAAGAATGGGCTTACAGGGCTAACAATTTTATATATGTATTGACTTGTGGTATCAACTTTGTAGAATGGTCATGTTATTGGAGGCTTATTTTTCTTAAATATCCCTGCCTTCAGTAATGCCAGTATGGCAGCCATGGAAAATTTTTAAATGATAGTCATCTTTAATGAAAAATCCTGAAAATATATGTGGTGAAGTAACTCTTCAGAATGTGCAAATTCCTGAAGGCAGTTTGTGTCTGAAATGCCATCATGGCAATAGCATATGGCATATTGAATGTGTCATGATAACTGATGTATTATTGCAAATTTTGACAGTGGCATACCTACCCATAATAATGAATTCACATATTAGCTGCCCAGCCAAAGGTTGTGATGGGGCACACCTACCACAGTCCAACAATGTCTTCAAATTTAAAAATATATACTGAAAATGTCATTGATGTATGATTAACTGCAGGAAACCTGTTCGGATTTTAATATCTGAATTGTAGGTCAGTTTAGTTAATATAATAATAGTGGTTCTGATTAACAACACAGGCTATGTTACCAGTAGTTCGATGAATAATTTCTCTGGATTTGCAATGTTCAGATGTTGTAATTCTCTAGGCTGTCAGGCTTCATCAATCAGAGGGGTATTTATAGTCACATTGAATTGGATAATGTTGACAATGAATATTACAATCTCCATTTTTAAATTCTGCATACCTGGTTACGTTCTTTGCAAGTATATTAAGGTGCTCCACAGTTCAACTGTCTGTGTTGAAGTAATACCTTTACTTCATCAGTTTTATTATGTTCCCTGATAGACTTTGTATTATTAAATTACTGTAACAATGTATTATTTATTCATGGATGAATTCGTATATATACTTCTACAGTTTTTATATGAAAGTTTACTTTGAAAAGTGATTAATTTTTTTAGGAATACAAAGAAACAGGTTCGTTGTATGTTCTGCTTTCCTTTTACTTTTTATTTGTTTCATAACAGTGACTAGCAGACCTTAAAATGGAGTGTAGTAATAAATTAATATGGACTTGAATAGACATATTTAAGATTCTGTGTATGTTATACAAAATAATGGAGAGAACCATTAATACAGTGTCAGTATGCCAGTAGTTTAGCATAGCAGGAATTGTGAGTTCTATGCCTCATCTCCTTCCCTTGCGCCTTTCTTACAATGCAAAACCTTTATTACCTTTGGTACACTCCACTGATTACTAGTTCAGATGTGTGTGCCTTGGTTTTTTGGAGGTTATTGTGGCTGTGCCTTGGGTTAGCTCAGCTGATTGAGGTCTCTGAAGGATGTGTGTGTTTGTGTGTGTGTATGCATGTGTGCATGCATGTATTTATTCAACTGACACATCTTCTTTGTTTTTATTTAAATAATTACATAGTCCCATTGTACCTTGCACAGTATAACTATTTAATTTATTATTTTGTTAGTCCTTTTACAAGAATTTAAAACATATGACTTCACATTATAACATGGAATTACATTCGTTTACATATCACTTTTTGGGCTAGGTTTTCAGGTTGTGTAATACTTAGTTAAGTTCCTGTTTAGCAAATTTACAAATATTCAGCTGTGCATTACAAATCTGCATTTATGAAAAGATCATCACTTCAATGAATATTTCAGTTGTATGTAGTACTTTAAAAATCAGAATGTATTTCATTTTAGATGGTAACATACACAATGTAGGTTGGTATGTGTGTTGGAAGAATACCACCCATGTTAGTGTTTCTTTATGTACACTTATGGAGGCATACATGTAAACTAATGGAGTGATTTTGTACAGGTTCATTACACAACAGGAATTTTATGATCATTTCTTGGTCTGAATGAGACAATTATACTTCGAACAATTTACAAACCATGCTGCTTCTGAATGGCTGGCTCCAAAATTAGAAGCAGCCCAATTTGAGTGGAATTTTGTTGGAATGGGTAAATTTATATACTGTCATTGGTCATCCCAAACAGCTGTGTTTCAAAGCTGTGCAGATAATCTTAGTAGCAGTATGCATCTCCAAAACTAGGCATTTTTCAGCATATGCTCCCTACTGATGTAGATATGCTTGCTTGTGTGAAGTAGAATTAAGACATATTGCCAAGCAGTTTTGTTAACGCTTCTGCCAGAAAATTTTCGGACCAAGAACGTTTTGAATTCGTCTCTCACCGTTAGAAGTTTACAGTAAAGTTACTGCCTTGTCAGCCTTTCAGCACCCCTTCAACTTGTGTGCACTGGATGGGGCTGCCAGCCTCCAAGTCACCAGTGTGACAAAGTGAGGGGTTGGACCATCATTTGGTGTATCTGTTTCCGCTGTCCTCCTCCTGTCTAATCCTAAACCTGGATTCAAGCCATGTCTTCTTGAGAATGTTAGTGTGCTTACAGTCCAGTTTCTTATATCATTTATTTGCCCTCTAAGTTGTTTTTAATTTTATATTTTTGTCTAAAGTATTTTGTTTGTGAAAAAGGTTTTAGAACACTGACACATGTTTCACAACAGCCCAGTATAGTGCCTAGGCTACAGGATAGACTAATGAAGAGAATGGATTCAATTTCCAGCATGTTCAGAGATTCTTTATTTTATTATCATGTCCAATGGATAACCACTGAGGCACAAAGCTGACCATGCACCTTTGTGTAGTGGTGAGGAGTATATGGAGCTGTAGCTCCATGTCCAAAGGTTGAAGTGATCCGTGTCGACACCATGAAGGTGAGTAGGCGGAGTAGATGTATAGTTGCACTCATTCTTAACCTTGGCACTAGATGGAGGTCTGTTCAACTTCACACTCCGGCCACTTTACCTCCGGGAATGAACCTCAATATGCATTTAATAGGAGGCTGGGTGGGCCCCAGCACTGATGGACACAGTGATTTTAGGCATTATGCATGGATGAAAATATGCCTAAAAATGTTATTAACTTTGCATTCATACACGTGCAAAATTACAAGTCACGTTAAACTTAAAACTGAAACCCACAAGCAGTATGTTTTTTTTTATTATAGCTTATGAAAAACTGAAGTTAACTATAGGTTAACTGTAGATCTGCTTTTAAAAGTTTAATGATATTTGAACTGTAAATGTGGTAAATATAAATAGGAAGGTTATTTTAATTTACATAAACAAAAATATTACATTTGTTACATAAGGTGAAAGTTATTTAATCCAGTTTCAGTTCAGCTCTTAAATGTAATCGGTGCATCTGCTGAATATAGTAAAATGCGTGTTAATTACTGATTACATGTATTGTCAATGTTTCTGAATTTTGGTCTATTACATATATCAGCGTGAGTAGTCACCACACTTGAAACATTTACAGTCAGATGGTTCTCTGATTTTCACTTCCATGGCTGCCTGCCCCTCTTGTGTGAGCCTGGCCCCATCAGGATCATAGCAGTGTCCGAGAGAGATTGTACGCTCTCGCAGGAAACTCTCACGGCAACAGTAACATTCCTGAAATCATCAGCAGCTTTACTTATATCCAGAAGTGAGATATCATGATGCACATATTTAAATCTTGGATATTTCTAAAAATTGTGGAGTATTTGTAATTCAGTACATAACTAACAAATGAACAGAATTTCCCATACTGATTCAAGCAGTGTCATGGTATATGTAAAGGATGTGAAATAGTGACTGTGCTAACTGTGTGGGAGGGGGAATTGGTAGAATTAGGGAAAGTTTATCGTCACTTCCAGAGAATAAAAAAGCATAATTAAAACAACTCTGGTCTACAAAATAAAGAGCCAAAAAGTGATTAGTACTTCTCATGTCTTGAAATAATTTGTTAGAAATGAAACTTGAACGAACTAATTGTAGGCACTATGGTACATTATGTTTTCTTGCCATAAGTATTTTCTGCATGTCCACCACTTATTTTACATACTATTATATGTTTTTACCTTGGTTTAATTCACATAACCATGTGTAATGTGGGTTATTCAATAAAAAATCTCAGGCTAACAGATGCATCAGTTGCTTCAAATACATAAAAATTTCAGAGAAATACACCATGTCCACTGTCAGTCTTCTGATATAACTTGGAATTTGGTCTGTCTCATGTAGCTGCATGGGTCAGGCTCAGTGTAGATTCCAAGTCAAAGAGTATATAAGGAAGGTAGACTGGCAATTGAGTCATATCAGAATGTGGATGATGAAAATGGTGTTTGTCTCTGAAATGTTTGTGTATTTTAAACTCCTGATGTGGCTTTCAGCTTGAAAAAAATTGATTGAATACTATCACTGAGCAAACTTTGAAATATGTAAGGCAGATAACATGAACATTGTTAATGTATGAATTTCTGTGCCCTGTTGGTAGCAATAATGTTAAAGTAAGACTGGATGATTTGCTGCCTGGTCTTGCCTTAAGAAATCCTGTGGGAGTGATCACACTGGGTTGCACCTGTGATGTGCACGCACCTTCACATTTGTTGACACTCACATCACTGCTACATGTTCGTTGTAGTCGTCCAAGGTCATCAAATTCCTCTGAAGCAGCAAATGGGGTCATTTTATATTTCAGTATATAATAGAATTTTATCATTACTCTCTACATATTAATCTTTCTATTTTAGGGCCATGTTGGTATGTTTGTAGAACTGTATTATGGAGTGTGAACATTAGGACAGAACCCATTTATTACTTTTATTGTCATAATCCAATTTCAATCAGGGAATAGCTACTAATATTCTGTTAAAGTACTTTTGGTAGGAGACATCAACTGACCAATAAAATCATCTGTTCTGGAATTAATGTGACAGATGTAGGTCTGAATTTGTTCTCAAAGGCAGAACTAGTGTGAAGTGGCACTAGCAGAGCACATACCCTGGGCAGAGCGATTACAACTTGAAACACAGTACATGCGATAAATAGGTTTAATAGTACCAATTAATGCACATTTTTACAGATGATCAGCAGTGGATTTTATCATCTAATGAATATGACGGAAATTATTTGTTTGTTGTGACTTCCTGCAGGCAGACAGCATTCATATCATGACTGAGTGATGCAACTTATATTCCCTCACCCTCTTTAACCCACCCTTCACTACCGTTTTTATCGCAACAATACACATCCTTTTCTTTCCCCTCCTTGCCTCTTCAAACATCTTTTCTTACCTTTTCCCCTTCCTGCTCATCACTGCCCATCCCATCTCAAACCCACCAATCCACCATAAAATAGTAATTTTCTCTTTGCATAGTTGAAGTCAAATAGTTATCTCGTTTAATAACAAACAAGAAAGTGGGATAACCCGCGTGTCTGTACGGTGTACACAGTGGCGTAGCTCGGGTTTTCGGCGCCTGAACCGAGTAGTCACAATGATGGCTGCCGACAGAAATTATGAGCTCTAAAATCACAGTACTTTATTACATATTTTGTTTGTTTCAATAACATAAAATATTTTATTCCCGGAAAGACAATTTTTTAGTTTAAAATATTTTCCGCTCCTCTTGTTGGCCGTAGGGCTCAGCCGCACTACTCCCCCACTGCAGGTGACTGTGCCTGTGGTGTTCATAAAACATTATTACTTTTTATAATATTTCATGATTATTGACATCAGTCTCACTTTTCTGTGTGATGTGGGGCAACAGGTTTAGTTTTCATTACCTCCAGTTCGTTAAGTAGTAATGTAGTTACAATTTCTTTGCACTGTGTTTGTATTTAGTATAAAATCATTCGTCGCGCTTCAAGCGCATCCACGTGTGGCGCGCTCTAGAATGGTGTATGAAGCGACAGTTTCACGTATGTGCGTTAGAGGGCAGTCCACTACGGCCACACAAGTTTTGGCGGTAACGTCATTCAAGTGGCCTCTACAGCACCAACCCACTCCTAATCCATGCCAACCACGATCCCGCCATAAAATATGATTCAGGGTCAAGAAACTATCATCCTGAAAATGAAGATGTTACGTACGAAACATATGTGATTGTAATTAGCCATCGAAAATTCGACAGTAGGTGCCGCTGTTCGAAGAACTGAAATTCTATCGCAATTTGAGGTTGGATGTCCTGCTAGCAACTGGAAGTGTTTGAAGCTTGAAATGTGATAAGGTATGTGCGGGGAGTGAAATTTGGGTCGTTTCTTCCGGAACTGAAAGGGAACAATGGCGAAGACTGTGATGCATTTGATGTGTGCACTGTGAAAATGCGTTTCACTAATACGACAGCGTTAATGTATGCGTTTACAATATTATTCGCAGTGTTACACGTTTTCAAATGGCACCAGAATTAGGTTCTGGGGAATTCGACAAATTACTCATCCCTACTTTTGTAACTAATTTCGGTGAGTTCTGTTTGACGTGTCAGTTCATTACTAGGCGTTCTTTATGATGTGAAAAGGAACCCACCATGTGGAGGTCACGTTCGTCCGATTATTTTGACTTTGTATCATCGCCTAAACTGTCTTGGATTTTTGTGAAATTCAGAATGTGAATTCGTTTAATAAATTGTTAGACAACCCCGAGTTTCATGCAGATTGGTGCAATGACAGTAAATGACTTCATACCCGCACTTGCCGTATTTGGAAATCGTTAACATATTAATATATTTTATTCCGCAAAATGCAGGATGTTATAAAGCCGCTTTGTGGAGATGCATTCACGTTCCTAGGAAACAGAAACAACTTCCAGCACATTTTACGTATCGTAAACACATATTTTTTAAATTGTGCTTTAAGTACCGTGTCTGCATTTAAGTTGTTAAATTCCATATAGATTTTGCTTCATCTGCACAACATGAGCTGGCTCCTTCTGGTACACTTTGTCGTTGATACCCACGTGGTAAATTTACAAGGTGTAAATTCAGGATACCTTGGTGGCCACTCAGAAATCAATGTTGAACAATTCAACAAAAATTTCACATCACAAAAAGCCCAAAATTGGGCAGAGGTCCATTATGTTGCCAGACCACACCACAACTTTTTTTTTGCGTTCAGCTCCTGTCCTGTTACCAACATTTTTCTGCACTTTGTCCCGTTGTTTTCGGACAGCTCAAAATTGAAAAAAAAGTGAAAAATATTACATAAAATTTTTGAAAAGATCAACAAATGCACTTGGATGTATGAATGTAATTTTATTACTTACTAATCGCTGACTTGTTTGGCCATTCATGTGGTCATCTTCAGGGTGATAAGTACGAGAATATAAATAAAAGTATAATGTGTTGAAATCACACCATAGTTAAAAATCATATAGTTTTCGGCTGAAATTCACGGTTTAAATAGTATAATATCAATAAGTATAAAATATTACTTACATTCCACACACAAGAGCAAATGAATTAGCACCTTGGAAAATTACTACATTAAATTGTTTCACCAGCACATTGTGATTATTAAGGAAACAACTCAAAAAGAAAAGAATTTTCCTGTTTGAAGTAATCTATGACATACAACTGCAGCATGCATGCACATAACTCCCTATTGCCAGACCTCCTTCCAGATACGTGACTTTAGTTCCTAGTAGTTCACTGTGAAGTCTGTTATCACTTACCAATCTGGTGTGTATTGTCATAAACTACCATTTCACCTTTCTCAATATTTCCACTTTGTCAGTACCTAATAATGAATTAACATGTATACAGATGTCAGTTTTATTACATCCTCATAATTCATCATGTGTATCTACTTTGTGCATCATTCCACAGAACTATACCCCATACAACTTTTTAAATATATCAATTTTATGCTAAATAAACTGAATTTTAACCAACGATTATATGATTTTTGACTGTGGAGTGGCTAATTTAATTAATTATAATTGTATTCATTCTCATCACCCTGAAGATGGTCACTGTAGTGGCCAAAATGTATGGGGGATTACTATGTAATGAATTTACATTCATATATCCTAAGTGCATTGGTTGGTCTTTTTAAAGACTTTTATGTGTCTGATTAATGCACAGACCATGGAACTTAATGAACTAAAAAAATGCAGTAAATTTGTGGTTAGTGAAATAAAATATTGCTAGTAGATTTTTGTGAAAAAAACCAATGGATGAAATGCTGTTGCAGTCACATGCTAACTTTGCTGGTGCCTAGATCCAGCTCTGTAAATTCAGTACACACACCACTGACATGATGTGATGGAAACAAGAGCTAGCATAGCCACACGGCTGCCACATCAAAGACATAATGCAAATGAAAATATTCACAGTTTGAGTACTACACCGTGTAAGTAAAGCATCTTTATGGACACCAGGTTGTGGTTAACAAATCTGTGAATAAGAAGATCAGACATGACAGAATTTGCTGTTACTTGTAAGAGCAATAATGAAGTCACAAACAACAAGCTTGGCAGATGTAGCAAAAGGAATGAGGCTTGTTGAAAAGTAATTAACTTTTCTACACATGAGCAGCATCCATCTGTCTTTAATGTCAGTGTTTATCCAGAAATTGGTGAAAGTGTGTAATTCACTGAAGACAATGTCCTTCAACACATTCAAGCAGCATTTAGTGCAAATTAAATAGCTTTTCTTTAATTTGCACAGAAAACAATTTCATCAAAACATTGCTTTGCTGTCACTTATTAAAATTTCAAATTGAGGCACCTATAATCTATTTCAAAAGTTGAACTCATTGATGCACTGTAGAGGCACACTACTCTGTTGGTAGTCGAGAAATTGTATAATTTCTTTTTTGAATCTTCCATATGGCCATGTGGCATGAAATAATGTATTCATTCCAAGAATATCTGTACCATTGGTCTACACATAAAAATTTAGAAACATTTAATTTCTACTTTTTGCCATGAATATTAATAAACATCAAGGGCAAACAGTGACAATTGCTGGTATTTGTCTATGAAATCCAACTTTTACACATGTTGTTTTTTAACTGTGGAAGGTAAAGAAAGTTTATTTTAACTGGAATGGGAAAACAGTCACTGTTGAATATAAGGAAGTATTATGGCAATGTTTTTGTGAGTTCAATTTTGAAAGTATTGAAATAGATTTCAAATTTTGAATTTATTTTTAAACTGATGTAAATTTTTTATGCCATGTATTTTAACACAAAAAGTTATTTGATCCCAGCCCAAGCAAAGATTGGGCATGTGGCTATTATGCACTGTTATAAATTGTAGCTCTTTTGAAAGCTGTAATTTTGTGTTCCATATTTTCTGTCAAAGCTTTGGCAATAAATAAAACATTAATTTGTGTACCAGTTGCAATCTTGTATACCAGCTTGACTCATGAAATTGAGATACACAGTCAAAATAGCTAAACCCAGAATTTGGCATATTAATATTGTGACTGTGTTAGTAGAATGAGTTTCGACGCATACAGTACCTTGAAGATTTCCGTTTTCTTGGATATGACGTGTGGATTATTATGTAGGCATATTCATCTTCAGAGTGGTGAAATGTTCTGAAGATGGGTGCTGCATTCTCCTCTAAAATGTTGCTACCTATATGCCAATCTACATGGCGTCAAATCCCAACAGATGAAAATCTTCATCAGCACTTCTGTGAAAACCTGTGATCTCGCATACAATTTTACCTTAATTGCTTAATGAAGTTCAGAGTATGACAGTATTCTCTGATATTGGACATTGTGTACTTATCTTTTGCACTAAACTGACCTTTGACTATGTGTAATTCAGAGGGTAGTGTCTCGCATGCCACGTCATCCCCTGGACGAACTATGTGTGGTACAGCCATAAAGAAGATGATGAATAGGAACAGGTTATGGATCCACCATGCTGCCTCACCTGCCATCTTGCAAGATACAAACAAATGACTGGTGAGTAAAACATTCACTGTTTCATGGAGACTACATGTTTAAGTATATGCAGCGAATGAGATGGGTGACTATTTCTTTATTAAATGGCATTTCCTTCGTATATGCCTCCTTGGCTGTGACTGTTGTACTTAGAGCTTAACACTCATCAGTTACTGAATTACAGGACCTATATTAATATGCATGTGAAGAAAGTGATGCTATATATCACAAGATTACATTAATAGTTTTAGATACTAACCTGTTAACTCCTTTCAGACAGTACCTTTACTTTTACTGAATTACTGTTGATGCATGTACAATAACAAGTATTGTTATGTGCGGTAAAGATGTGCAAAGAGTAGAGAGTGTGAGGATTTTATATCTCAGTTTCATTTTACTTAATACAGGCCTTCACTATTATTAACAGAGCTTAGAGCAAACCCATGCCAGTGCCTACAGTGTCTTCTAGATTAGTTTTTGTCAGACTGTGGGTCAAGGACCGAGTTGGTCTGCAAACCTTTCCACTCTTCAATCTGTGAAGTCCTAGTGTCTTATGGAGAAGTATTATTTGAAGTTTATTTATATGAAGTAATCTGCATGACTTCCTTCTGTATTTCTTCCATCTGGAGTTAGAAAATTTAAACTAGGATCCAGTTCATGTTCTCTGGGGTTAATGAAATATAAATTGGCTTGAATGTGTAGTTTAGAGCTTTCTGAAGGGGTAAGGACATGAATATAGATTGGTCACCTCTTATGATCTATTTGTGCACTAGAAACTGGACTGAAGGGAAATTTTTAACAAATTGTTTCTGGAATTTTTGGGCAGTAATCCCTTACATCGGAAGTAAAGGTGTTGCTAATTGGGTCACATGTTCCTGTTATCTTTCTTGAAGTCCTAAATAAACTTGCTTCTTTATCATGTAACATGTTTATTTAAAAAAAAATTCCCTGAAATTATATTGAATTTAACAAGATAAAATTTAAACTTATGTACATTTGCTGGATCAGAGATTAGTGTTGAAAAATTTGATTGAATTTATTTTAGTGTAAAAAAGCCTTATGAATAATGCTTTATTTTTGTGAGATAAAATTTCACCTTGTGGGATTTAAGTGCTGTTTGTCTTTTGTAGAAATGTAAGGAACTGAATCACCTAATTTACCCATGCATTTAAGTATCTGAAGTTCATTTCTTTACTTGGTCAGTAATTACTAGTAGAATTAATCTACATGCACTTCAGTTGAGCGATCAGCAATTACATGTCAGGCTATGAGGCTTACCTTGCCGTGGAGGATCTTGTGTCACTGTGATGGAGATCAAATGTTGACTGGGGTAGTTGTCTTACACACTCAACCTCAAATATCACTGCCACCACCACTACCACCACACATCTTACCACATCCCCTCCCTTCAAAGGCAACCACCAGACAGCTTTAAAGAGGGATGTGATGGTATCTACACTGGAGAGTCTCCATCTTGTTTCATCTTTCATGGACTGCCCACCAAATCCTACGGGAACTAAAGAAGTTAGCACTTTTAATGCATTTAATGTGGATTTAGATGGTAGCTGGTTTGTATCTTTGCTTGGTGATGGGTGTAGTGGAATGCCTAATCTGAAGGAAGTTGTTTTACTCATTTCATGGGGGTGTTTGTCAGGGTAGTGTTTACAAACAGTCCATAGCTGCTTTATGTATGTTTATTCCCATTTTACCTTCTTGATTATCCTCATATCTCTGTTGGTGTTACATGACATCTGAAGTTGAAATATCTTCAGCTACATTTAATTCTGTGAAATTTTGAAGTCTACATTTTTTAAAATTAAAAATGCTGGTAAAATTAATTTAATTTGTGATAGCAGTACACCAAAGAAAAGTCAAACTCAAAAGTTTGCCAGGTCGTAAAGTGGAATTTTTATTTGACTTTGTAGGGCTTTGACTTACTAAAGCAATCTCTTTCTTTTGACCTTGTCCATTGTCTAACATTCAGTGTAGTACTATGGCTCTACTTCCAAAACATAGTACTACTTTAAAGTTAGATGGTGGACAAAGTCCAAAGAAGAAGATCACTTAAAGAATTTTGAGTATAAAAATGGCTTCAAACAAAATATGCAGATACATTTTTATTTGTTGCGCTAAATACCATTTATAAAGAAATCCTAATCTCACTTTGAGTTGCACAGTTTTATGTGGAAGTAAGTAATTGTGGGTTTCATTTATGGAACACACTTGCTAGCAACTCAGTAAGCAATACAGTGAAGTACAGTCCTGCTTGAGAAGCTGATAATTCCTTAGCTAGTCAAAAAGTTCCTTGAATTTTATGAAACGTGAGAGTGTATTACCATGTTCATGTGAGCCTACTGCTTGTCCGTACCCCAAACCAGATGAATCCAATCCATGCCCTCAACCACTGTTTCTTTAACTGTTTGGCGCCGGAATTATTTTTTTTAATTTGAGCACATTCTGTATATAAAATATGAATAAAACAGGAACCAAATACGTTAGAATTATGAAACAAACTGAATTTTGAAGAGAAAGAAACGGAGAGTATATACCATGTTTAAAATATTCAGTACCTATATTTGTTGAATAAATATATAAAATGCAACGTTTAGAGGTTAGC
>Ga0123355_10006253_pt1 | contig 17599 bp, 14 predicted proteins | sample TergutEmb28metaG_3_FD_89872 | JGI IMG/M metagenome (GOLD analysis project Ga0123355, IMG submission 89872) | Embiratermes neotenicus P1 segment gut microbial communities from Petit-Saut dam, French Guiana - Emb289 P1 | ecosystem: Host-associated > Arthropoda: Insects > Digestive system > Gut ...
ATTTTAAACATGGTATATACTCTCCGTTTTTTCCTCTTCAAAATGCAGTTTGTTTCATAAATCTAACTTATTTGGTTCCTGTTTTATTCACATTTTATATACAGGGTGTGCTAAAATTAAAAACATAATTCCAGTGCCAAAAGATTAATATGCAAGTATAAATTAATTTAAGTTGAATGATAACTTACTGATGAAAGTGCAACTTGGCATTTATATACCTTGAAAAATGTGATGATAATTCACTGGCAGAAGGTGTTAAAAGTGAATTTTCCTCAGTTGTTGACAGATGCTGACAGGATGCTGCATGTTTGCATGTCAAGAAGACTTTTACCTATACTGGTTGTAACATATGTGAACATTTAGCGTTGTGTTAGCGTGTGTCACCAGGTGACTTGAAAACCACTTTCAGCTACTTCTATGACCCTATCATCTCATGGTATGTTCTTGCCAAGTTTAGTTCTCATTGGTGACTTGTTGTGCAGTTCATATTCATGAGTTTTGGTCCTTGACCAAGTAAATCACTATATTACTCAGGCTGTGCTTTATGCATGGAAGGTAACAAGGTCTAATGCACAAAAACTTCGATTTTCAACAGACTCAAGGACGATTGTATTGACCGCACAAGATTTTGCAGCTTTAACACGACAGGTAAAAAATCACTCAAGTGGTACAATCAAGAATCCCCCAACTGTGAGGGTACAGACATTAACTCCAAAGCAGTCACAGCCTCAGGTACAGGCACCAGCAAAAATGCAGGCTGTATCAAAACCGACCACAAGTTCTGTTACATTACCTGTACAGCAACCAGTAGTTAACAGCACAGTCCCAATATTGAAGAAATCTGTCACTGCAACTGTAAGCAGCATGTCTGCAACACCAGTTGTAACTGCAGCTCCACCAGCTGTGAAATGTGTGCCTCAGCCCATTCCAGTGAGACAAGAGTTGGAGGTCAGTTTTGTTTTCAGTATCTGTATATATTATCATATCTCTCACATTCTTGTATGGTTTGTGGTATGGTGCTCAGACAATATAGCATTGATTGATAAGACAGTTAGTTAATAATTTAAAGATATGGAAGGAACTGTTGTACATCACATAAGTTACAGGAACCTGACATTGACCTAGTGGGACTAACAATGATCCACAAATTCTGAGGCAGGGTAGTTGATATTTGAGCTAAGATGCTAACCCAGGACTTCCAAAACACAAGCGCAGAGTGCTACCTTCTCCAGCATTTGATGTTGATACCCTTTTAATATTGCCTTTTTATGGTATGTTATGTGCCCTTTCTGCAGTTTTTTAACTGCTTCTGTCTGTTACATGAATTATAAGGCCTGTAAAGATAATGTTATGGAAAGTATGTGGACAGAAGATGGCTAAGTGAGTGTCTTACTTGTGGCATTATCTTCATGATTTATGCTAGTAGCCCATGGTTTTTATGATAGCGAAATTCAGGACACTGTATTGGGCTGATCATAAATGAGTAGCATATATGGAGCAGACGTGATGTGTACAAAGGAATATACTTGGAAAAATTTATGGACTGTATATGAGGATGGAACAGTGGATACAACTGGCTAAGAGCTTTGTTTGGTAAACCTTTTTTTGCCGATCGTTGGTGTTGAGCTGTCATATTCTGCTGCAAGAATTAGTGCAACATATAAAGCAGTCAGACTGGGAGTGATGGCCCCTTTGTGACCATTGATGATGTCTGTGCCCATTGTTTTTCATTGTGGTCAAAGTTGGTAATGAGGTGGCTGTTCAGTTGGGATAAAAACTGATTATGTGCAGTTTGCACTAAGTAATAGTTTATTGTGAAAGTTGTCTGTTAACATAGAAGTAAGGTTAAGTGTTCTTGAGTTGGTGTAGATCATAATTATATGAATTTGCAGAGATATTAATAACATAATAAATTTGGTATCAGAATGCAAGTTTCTCTGACACTGTGAGCCAGCCATCCTATGTGAGATTTTGCATAACATTTCTTCAGTTTATCCTGGCAAAAACTAGACTAGTACCTCACATTACAACATGACTGCAGAATATAACCACATCTTTTCCAGTACTTTATTCACAAATCATGTTGTTATTTGACATTATATTGTCCTAACTGTTCAATGCATCATGAAATAAATCAATATTGTGAGGCTGTGGTCGGTCATTGTTTCATGTTTCATATTTGTCATTCTGTACCCATGAAATTCTGTAGCAGTGAGAGAGCATGTCAAAGTTTGACCATCATACATCTTGGGGCATGATTGTTGGATGTGTTTTGGTGTAATGTGTTTTTTGAGTCGAATGCTATATTGCCAGTTCATAAATAACATTATTTTCTTTGGGTATACTCATAATTTTTGTTTTTAAGCTTTCACAGTGCTTTAAATGTAATTTGTTCCTTTTTGGGTAATTCCCTGGCGTCTGAGTTCTAATTGCCGACGTTTCGGAACTCACTGTCAGTTCCATTTTCATAAGCAGGTGAATTCATTCATTCACCTGCCTATGAAGATGGAACCGACAGTGAGTTCCGAAACGTCAGCAATTAGAACTCAGACGCCGGGGAATTACCCAAAAAGGAACAAATTACATTCATATTATTTTCACTACTTTCCATTCCTCAAGTTTGGATATTGAAGCTGATCAGCTTATACTCCCTATGGGTCTGTCTTTTAGAATACTGTGTTGTAACAGTATGTTTTCTGTGTGCATGTAAAAGTTGATATTTATCATAAAGCTTTGTAATATGCAGCCTGAGAACACAGTGAAATTCACTCTGTTTACAGTGACACCACTTGTTCATGGTGTTAACTGTACTGAAAATATAATAACAGCAGGTATGTGATTTGAATTACTCGTTCTTATTGTAGTATGTTCATTATTTCATGACTGCAGATGAAAGCAATAAAGAGACAACAACGAATGATTAAAAACCGTGAATCTGCTTGTCTGTCAAGAAAGAAAAAGAAGGAGTATGTAACCTCTCTTGAAAATCAGGTCTCTGAGCTTCAGCAGGAAAACATTCAGCTTAAACTGGTAAGTGGTCTTGTCCTATCTAGACTGTGGTAATGTGGGTGTGTAGTGAATCATGCAGAATGTAAACACTTTCATGCTCAACAAGAATGTGGAACCTGTGCAGAGAACTGTTTCTGTTACAATGAGAGACATGTACTAGGTGCTTATTCTCTTTCCATAGGAAAATATTGCATTAAAAGAAAGACTGAAACACTATGAAGAAAACGCAACGTGGAAGAGACCTGGAGTTATGAATGGTAGCATCAAGAAAACCACAGCTGTGTTAGCTGTTCTGTTCATGGTCTCTTTCAACCTTGGTTCTTTAGGGTAAGATAGTGCATACAGCATAGCACTACCATCTGTACTGTAATGTCCTTCTGTTCAGTGGTCTCCAGTCCTCTCTGCTTTACTGTGTTTCCATATGTAACCTTATTTTATAACTGTATCTTCATGTTGTATATCTCATGATGTAATTTGGTGAGAGACTTAGTTTGTGTGCTGTTGCATTGCAAAGTGAATGTAGTTAATGAAAATGGTACAGAATGGTTTGCAGTGGTTTTGATGAATATTAACATTTTTACCTGTTATTAATTTTTGTTTCTCAAATGCAGTGTCAAAAGTAAAGCAGAAGAAAAGTACAGTGTGCCTGTGAAGCTGTTTGATACTGTTGTGACTTGTACACAGTTAGTGGTGTAGAAACAATGCCAAATCTCATGCAAAGGATAAAAACTTATAAGCATAAGAAATGAAAGTGTGGTTTAAAAAGCATTGACACTTTTCAGCCAGAGGTACTAAAATATGTTACACCTTCATATTATACGTGTTTGAAGTACATTTAACTTATAAATAGGTCTGATAGCAAAAATTTGGATAGCAGGACCATATTTCCCATTATTTTAAATGGGAAAAATAATAATGCATTCCCAGCCCATCCCAGAACTCCCAGCCAAGGTCCCTACATAAAGGTAAGATAAAGTGCACCCTTGTACAGGCACTGAGGCTCTGTAGAGGCTGTCGGCTCATAGGGGGAGTAGAGGAATAGCTCTACTCTTTCTTGACCATGGCACTAGAAGGGGGTGAGGGGTCAGCGTCACGCCCCGGCCGCTCTTTACCCCCGGGAAAGACCTGGTACCCATTGTACAGGAGGCTGGGTGGGCCCCAGGACCACTCGGGACAGGTGCAGAGAATCTTGCCCCCACTGGGATTTGATCCCGGACCATCCAGCCCGTAGCCAGTCGCTATACCGACTACACTACTCGGCCCACAAGGTCCCTACATACTGCTCCAAAAAAAATTTTAACACACATAAAGGTTTGCAAAAGTGTTTTTTTTTTTTAAATGTCCATCGATGATTTACGTATGCTATTAAACCTACAAAGATGAATTACATAAATAGTAAACACTGGATGGGTCAAAAATGTTTATTGTACTTACTAATTGAAGTGAAGATGAGTGGGGTGAAGTTGAAGAGTACCGAGATCGGAGACTGCAACAGTTATTGTTCTTCGATGGTGGGTGAAGGTGGGTGAGATTGAACCGGTGAAGAGGCAACTGATGAGGTTCTTGCTAGCCCTGGATATGATATTTTGTTGGACGCTGAGTTGCAGTAGCGGAGATTTGAGGCGGATAACAAATTTTGCCTAATCGTATCTGTGAGTTGCTGTGTTAAACATAAGTTTGTAGAAGCCCATTACATTTCGCTGTTCATCTACAGGCAGCACCCACCATTGATTCTAAGTGTTCAAAAAGCAGATGCTGACCATTTACACGTTAAATTTTTATAAGCAAACAGTTAAGTTAGTGACAGAAAGATGTTTCGTCGTGTCGTGTAGGTTTTTTTTTAAAGAATATATAGACCATGTTACTGGTGTTATGATGATGAGATGACAGAAAGTGTGGCTGGAAAAAAGAGGACAGTATGTCATGTGACAGATTGAATGGCTGGTTCTGTACACAAGTTTACTAGGTACACAAAAGTGCTCATGAGGTATAATGTTCTAATATCTGGACAGTTGCAATATATAGTAGCACTTAGGTCCTGGAGGTACAGTATAAACCACCTTACATGACATTTTTTTAAACCTTTAGTGACTTATGAGGTATTTTTTTATTCTTATTTTCTACCTTGGAGATGGAGGCAACAATAGGTTCTTCAGAAATGATGATAACCACGTACCAGACATAATGCCATAAGCCCAAAGACCATAAACGCGATAGGTGCCTGTTCTAATCATCCAGCAGTTCATTTGAGAAATTTGTCTTATTAAGCAAACTGGTGTTGCCCAATGTCATGGCATAGTGGTTAGCATTTCTGAATAATATTCAGGAGATCTGCCTGGATGCTGATAGTCCTGACTGATGTTTTGTGTAGTTCTCTTAACTCAGTTTGGCCAAATGCTGGGCTTGTACCTTAAGTATGCCATGACTGTTTGCCCTTCGTACTTTGCATTTTATTATTCATTAATTATATTATTCATTCACTTATTATGATTAATGCTACTAAGCAAGCACAGTTCAAAACATTCTGTTGCATCAGACTTATGTTGAATTTAATATTGAAAATGCTTGTGGTTTAGGCTTTTAGATAACTTTATAGCAAAGAATGTCACCTTTGCATTCCTGTTTTAGTGGCCTATTTCACCAAGGCCTTGGTTCACCGGGAGAACTCCAAGGTAATCCTGTATCACAGAAAATACCTAGTTCAAGACATGGTGGACGGTCATTGCTGTGGGCAGATAGGGATGGAAGAAACTTGCCATCCATGGAAAATCCATTTGAAGATATAGACTCAGTTTCAAATACATCAAATATACATCCTACATGTCCAATGTTTATCAATCAGACTGAATCCTTAAGGTAATGTAAACAGTTGTAGATGTCTAGACTAATTAACTGTTAGCAGCATATCTTTCCATTTATTCACTGTTGTTAACAGAGACTGAAAATCGCACCAGCACTGAACCTTATTCTGAACTAGTTTGTCCCAATTCATATCTCTCAGCTTAATTCTCCTAAGATTTTTTGTAACTCATTTTTTGTGAGGGTTGTGTGTCTGGAAAGTTTCGAAATGTGGTGCTGGAGAAGGATGGAAAAGATCAGTTGGACAGATCATGTGAGAAATGAAGAAGTATTACTTAGAGTCAAGGAGCAGAGGAATATCCTACATGAAATAAGTAAATGGAAGGCTAACTGGATTGGCCACATTTTGCATAGAAACTGCCATCTACAACGGATTATTGAAGGAAAGATTAAGGGGGGATAGAAGTGACAGGAAGACAAGGAAGAAGACGTAGGAAGCTACTGGATGACCTTAAGGAAAAGAGAGGATACTCTCATTTGAAGGAGGAAGCTCTAGGTAGCACTATGTGGAGAGCTCGATTTGGAAGAAGCTTTGGACCTGTCATAAGACAGACTACTAAATGAATGAATGTGTGTCTAAGTTTGTGTTGTGTGTAACAAGTATGTAGTATGGTGAAGAAGTTAATCAGTTTATGTTTGTGAGCTCTAGTATACCACTGTTTGACAGTACATGTGAGCTCTAGTATACCGACAGTACATGTGAGCTCTGTTTCATGCTGTGAATGTACTAATGTTAATCTTCTGAAAGTGCATCAGGAATAGCAGTGTACTTGTACATAGGTGCAAACTACGGAAGTTTAATCTCACTTTTCGTTTTTGTTTTGTGTGCATGAAGTATCAGTAGTTAGTTTTTCCTTTCTTTCTTAATTTATTTATTTCTGTGTGTGTGTGTGTGTGTGCGCGCGCGCGCACGTGCACGTGCGCATTTTAATCCATTTAAGAACAAGAAATTAGATCTTAAAATTAATAAGTATTTCTTGCAAGAGTCAAAGTTCACTAGGGGTGTTGTATAGAGAAATAAATGTTGTGGCTTGATTGCTACATGTTTATTTTAATGTCTGGTAATTGTAGTGGTGTTGGAGAACTCAGTTTTGAGGCATTATGCAGCAAGATGACATAGATTCTGTAGGGTACATAGGAAAGGTATGTCTGTGCAAAGTCATAGTTAAAATTTGTAGATAGAGCCTATTGGTATTAATAGTAGTTAAAATGCACTCAGAACAATATGTTGTCATGATTACTGTATTACCTGTTACCTGAAACTGTTAAATGTAACCTTTTGTTTGTCATAATACTATGGAAATATTATTTCCAGCCCTGCCTATTTATCAGTGAACCCATTGTTGTATCTGACAGGTTGGACAGTGAGTTACGCCGCTGGATCGGAGGCGATATTGAATCAGAGAACTTGACACAACAGCCAGGGTCGGAGGTTAAGTCATTGGGTGAATTATTACTGCCATTCCCAGCCACAAAACCACCATTCCACAAGTTAAAACCAAAAACAAAACAGCAGATGTAAGTTTCATTGACAAAATATTGCAGTAGCATTGGTCAGATTAGACAGACTGATTGTTAGATGAAGTATTTTGCATGTGTGCAGGGGAGACAGATGTGGGCAAGGTTTACATCTCATTGAGTATATTTTGAATATGAATGGATTGGGTTATTACATTCAAGTTTCACTGGTGCGTAATATCAGGCAGTATGCAGTGGTACAAAAGATACTAAATTGGTGTGCATCGTCTAATTTCCCACACCATCTAGACATTTAACTGGACAGGGTATTGAATTATTTAATCTGAGCCTTCCTGCTTAGTTGATAGTTTTGTTTTTGTTCCATAAACATACAGTTCACGTAAGCAGCCAGCTGTCAACAATGCAGTAGAAGTGTATGGCTTGAGACCACGGCACTATAGTTATGCTGCCTTCTTTGAGGCAATAAATCGAAGAGATGATACTTTCTATGTGGTGTCCTTCACTGGGGATCATCTGCTTGTGCCAGCTCTTGCTCATAACAAGACAGTGCGTCCGAAGATGTCATTGGTATTACCTGCATTACCCTTTAATGGTAAGAAACTATGACAGTTTTCATTTTTGTGTAGAAATTTTTGAAAACGTTGATCACATTTGAAGTAAGAACTTAAACTAAGGTAACAGTAAGAAGTATTTTATGTTTTTTGCACTATGCATTGAAATGTAATTTTACAATATAAACCAAAGAAATGCACTTTTTCTAAATTAATAATTTAATTTTTAATTTTTTATGTCTTCTACACCTGAAGAGTGTGTTCACTACTCTTCTACCTATAAGACTGCTTATACTGTTGCATGTAAAACACACTATACCGTAACTGTATATAGAGCTGTCTACCTGAAGATGAACCTTCGAGTTAGAAACATGTAGAAGACATCAAAAATAAAAAACTAATATATTAATTTAGAAAAGGTGCAATTTGTTGGTTTATATTGTATAAGTAAGACATACATACCCTCTTCTAAAACATTTTCCATACAGCACAGGAGTTTCATTGGATCTGCAAGTATGAATAAAGATGTCAGGTAAATATGGACTACTGAAGACTTCACAGGCAACCTTATCTCAGAGTCATGTCAAGCATATATATGAGTGTTACTGGAATTTTCTACACTCTGTATGATGCTATTTTATCAGAATATTTCCAGGATAACACATTTCATTGTACAGTAAAAGTCTCTTGCTACAGGTATGGCTTCTAATAACAGTTTTAACAGTTCACTGTCAACTTCTGTATCTTGTATAAATTTGTTAAGTAGCAGTAAATGCCTGTCTGTTACCTCATCCATTATTATGAGTGATTTGAAAGCCCTTATGTATAATTAACTGCTGCTGGTGCAGCCTTGCATCCTCCCTGTAGCTGCAGTTTCTTCTGAAGGGTACCAGTAAAATAAAGCAGCAGAGGGAAGGCCATTGGTAGAATCTGCATGGCCAGTGCGTGCACTGCAACTGTCATTAGAGTCCATCCCAGAGAAGCTGAGAAGTGAAGTAACAGCATTTCTATGAATAGGCTAGCTGCTGCTGATTTGTTACACAGTCTTCTACTTATCTTCAACAGTCCTTGATGCAGCCCCACACCATCATTGTACCCACAGTTCTGTCTGTGTTTAGGATTATGTAAATGGAAGGTTTCCCAGACATGGGTAAGGTGTTAAAAAATGTGCATGACCTGAGTAAGATAAGTTCAGATGTGAAGGAAAGAATTCCAACAAACAGCAGAGTTAATTTATGACATTTTCTCTCACCCCTTGTTATTGTTGACCTCTTTTTAGTTGCTAGACATTATACCATAACACACTGGCACTGTGGAGGAATGGTAGCAGAACGTGTGAAAATCAAGGTACAGTACAGAGGTGAAAGGTTGGCACAGCATGACAGTCCCATGGGTCACAGGTGAACTTTGTGGGAGGGTGTTATACAGAGGAACACTTCATCCATCCTTTTGCCATGCGCTATTTTCAGGGCTCTCTTATTTCTCTTGGTAATAAATAGTAGCTTTGCTGTGCTAGTCACTGGATGAGTATTTGTATATATGCTGATCTGTCTTGAACAGAATGCAGGATAGCATCACAACATAAAGATAGGTAGTAAATCCTTTGAAAGTGGGACATAGTTTAAATATTTGGGAATGACACTAACTATTCATTATTGCATTCATGAAAAAATTAACAGCAGGTTGAACTCGGGAATGCCTTCTACCATTTGGTCCAGAATCTTTTTATCTTGCTGTTTGATATCCAAAAATATAGAGGTTAAAATAATGCATAACTGTAATTTTTCCTATTCTTTTATATGCATGTGAAACTTGGTCTTTAACGTTAAGAAAGAGGTTGTTAGAGAATAGGGTGCTGAAAGAGATATTTAAGCCCAAGAGGGAAGAGGTACCAGGGGACTGGAGGACTCTTGTGTAATGAGGAGCTTCATGATTTGAACTGTGCATCAAATGTTAATTAAGATGATTAAATTAAGGAGGTTGAGATGTGTGGGACATGTAGGACATATGGGGAGAACAGAAGTATATACAGTGTTTTATTTGGAAACATGAAGGAAAGGGACCACTTGGAAGACCTGATGTCAGTGGAGAATAACAGTAAAATTAATACTGAAGAAACAGGATGGGAAGGTGTGGACTGGATTAGTATAGCTGAGGACAGGGACAAGTGGTGGGCTCTAGTGAATGCAGTAGTGCACCTTGTTTTCCATAAAATGTGTGGAATTTTCTTCACTAACTGGGAAAAGATTATCCTCTCAAAAAAGGACTCTTGCTCCACGCAGTTGTAGTGCCCCCAAGTAAAAGTGCGCCTACACTGATACCGCAATTTGGCACTGAGCAGAATTATACTACAGATGACACCAAATCTGCTGATATCGTCAAATTTGCTCTTAGCTTTATCAATGGGGATCCAAAATTCAGGATTCAAGGATATTATAATGTAATCTCAATTAATTATCCAATTTTCCAAACAAATATATCTATATTCTAATCTACCAAACAAGCTATCACTATCACTTCTAATAAACTAATAAATTCCTAAATAAGTACAAAATATAAGTCCAAATTAATTTAAAATAGTTGCTTCGCCTCTTTATGTAATCGTAGTCTAAGTTGCGTAAATTTTTAATTTAAAGTTGCAATCACACAACAAATAAAATTGCCAAAATTGCTCAACTCATGAAAGAAAATTTGTAACCCAATTGTAATTTCAATGCAGTCAACAAGACTCACCTCTTATGCATAAAAAACAGCTGCACTCTATCATTTTAAGTGCTTTTCTGCTTATCAATTGTGTAGCTATTTCACTTGTAATAAATCTTCAACATGTAGACACCATACAGCCAGTAGTGCACAGCAGTTCGGCAAGCAGATAGTACGTCGGTACGTGAGCGAGTGCGATTGAGGGTGATTTACCTCAAACGGTAAAATTTATAAAATCGGCTTTGCAACTAAGACATTCCTTGGAGTTTAGTAAACTCCAAGGCGATGTCACTGCATGTTCAGTCATAGTCCGAGTATAATGAACTGCCTGCTTGTGCAGCATTTGCAACTATTTGTTTCCTGTTAACTAAAGTATTGTGCAATATAACACTAAAATATACAATATTTTACAAATTAATAATGAACTTTATAATTACGGTCTGCATTCATTACACAGTTAATTAGTCGGTCAATCAGTTATTATTCATGTGGCATGTATGATAGCTATTAAATAGTATGGTCCTCTTTTCAAGATTTTGAGACTGGCAAATGATGTGACAAACCAGTACTGATAATTTGTTTTATCAGTACAGTCACAGTCAGTACACCCTTACAGTTCTGATATTTTTACAGTGGTATAAACACATGACTCCATGTTACATTTATTCATTCTGTCATGTTTTCAGAAAAGTTGGTTTGAAAATAATGCCTTGTATATTTTTCTCAGAAACTATAATTGCACTTATAGGACTGTAGGGAGATTAGGGTGAACAGATTGAAGGTGCAGATGTTTGTGGGCAATAGAGTCATGGCTAGTATCATCTGGGACAGTGAAGGAATCTTGCTAGTGGAAATCTTTGAGAGGTACCACAGTCGATTCAGAGAGATATGTGCAGACATTAAAGTAGTTAAAACACTGAATTTGAAGGGTTCAACTGAACAGGAGAATGAATCAAGTCCTCATCCTACAGTCCCAATTTAATACCCTACAACTTACATCTGTTTGGCCGCCTAAAAGATGCAATCTAAGGATGCTGTTTTATGGACAGTGATGAGATGAAATGTGACATGCATGAAGAGCTCTGGAGTTTCAGCAAAGAATTTTATGCAACCAGCATACAGCGTCTCACACAAAGGTGGAAAAAGTATCTTGATAGTGAAGGAGATGGTGGAAACATAATCTCAACTTTGTAAAAGATATACCCATGATGTATGTAAATTTCATTATAATTGTATTATAGTTTATGATCAAAAATAGGAGGCATTACTTTTGTACTGCCCCTCATCAATCTCACATTGTCAGTAGTTATAATCAGATATGTTGAAAAATATCCCTTTTGGTTCTGGATGCAATGTGTATGTTGCCAAGTAGCAGGCTGGCTATAACAACAGTTTCCCACACTATTCTGAACTCTTACTGTAACGGACTTTTGCTGAAGTTATTCCCTTCCATGAAAATCTTTGTGAGTCCGCAGGTACAGATAAGTTTCTCTTTCGATTACATTCTCATCATTTATTATACCAGTTCTTTGAATTATGTCATAATTGCAGAGTCAATGACAGCACCTCCAAACCACATTACAATGATGCAAATAGACTGTGAAGTAACAAACACACAGTTGCTTCATGTCAAGAAAGGAGATATACCAGCTCATTTGAGGCAAAATGACACAGGACAGTATTCAAATACCACAGCTTCCAATAAGCCACACACAGAGGATAATGCTGATCATCACTTCACATCAGAGAGTCCTCGTCCAACCATGACCAGATCTCAGCCTTATCGACCATATTTTATGAAGCAAAATCATAAGAAATTCATGAACAGTGGTGAGTTCCCCAGTGAATCCAAACTTGGAGTTGAATTTGGTAATTCAAATCCATATAATGTCACCAGTCAGAGAAGGACAGACCTTAATAATCTGTATCCTAAAGATGACCCTGGATTTACTTAATTCTCAGGAGCTCATGGTATATATGAGTATGATTGATATACTGTACAGTATGTTCTTAACAGTGCTGGAGCTCTTGAGAACCATGGTATGCTCTTACAGTGTTTGAGCCCTCAGAACCACGTTATTTAACTGCTTTTCCTACCATTGACATCTCAGATTGAATCACCCAGTGTAGAGGCAATTATTTAATTGGCAGTACAAACCATAGTAAGGCTTATTTAATTAGCATACCAATACTAAACATAGTAAGGCTGTTAATAGTAATTTACTGTAGTGACAGGCCCTCAATCCTCCACGTATGGATCACTGGCTTATATATTACCATCATAGATCAGTGTTACATCATGTCATGTACAGTTTTAATATTGTTCACATTGCTCACAGAACTTGCTCATAGTATTAAATTGAATAGTAACTGAAAATGAGCATACTCCATAACTATATATGGGCATATACTGTAATTGAATGTGAGCATACACTGTAATTGAGTATGACCATATACCATAGTAACTTGGTGTGATGACAGAAATATCTGTCCAAATTATGGCTGTTCAGAGTATACAGGAGGAAACAAGGAAATGAAACAGGCATTTTTCACAAGAAATTGTTTCTCACAGTTCACTAGGTGTTGTCAGTAGACAAGATAGCATATGGAGTCCTGGAACTTGGGACTGTGTCAGAAGTGTACTCAATATTTGTACTTATGTATGTGGCTGAATCTTGAATTGTATACACTGCTGGTAAGTTGCTGTAAATTATGGTTTTAGTATTTCATAGCGGTGAGGAAAGGAACCATTGGTCCATATTATTGCTTAATTTCTGAAGGAATCCTGTTTAGTTTTTGTGTACTAAATGATGGGGAAATACCAGAAATTTCATGACATCTGTTAGCCTGAATAATTGGCAGTATCCTGTCCACTGTTTGTTGTGCATAATCTGATTGTAATTGCAACTGATAATTTAAAAAGTGTTTTGTGTTTGTATGAATCAGACACAAAGATATTGTTCATTAAATGGGTTTGTTTTCCATGTAAAGACAGCATGTTGAAAAGATTTCTTTTTCTGTTTAAATTTTGAAACTTAGTTTGCCCTGTTATTAAACTGCAATTATGTAACAGTTTTTGGTATGAAGATCACTAATAATTTAAGTACAAGTCTATAAATGATTGGTCCCCATTTGTCATGTAATGTAATTACCAGTTTCTCATCATCAGAATTATAAAAATAGTTGATGTTAACGATCAAAATTTGTGCCACAAGATTGACACTCAAATGCCTTATGAATGGCCATTTCAGGAGAACCTCGTGCCTCCACATGGTGTCACATCCCGGTGGGAATCTCATTTCTTCCGTTGTAGCACATATTTTTCACATCACAAGCTGAAAACAGCAAATATTTAACAGTCAGTGTCATATAGATGTTTCAAGTTTTCAAAATGTTCATCCTGAGATTGTACATATTGGATGTGGTCAGTTTCTTGATACTGCAGTTTTCAGTTTGAGCTTCAGATTGCATGTGAATATATACTGTACCTCAACTGTATTGTCTCCAGTGAGAACAAATGCAGGCTGTCGATGCCCAAGCCAGTCACCTACTATATTATCATTAGAGCTGGAAGTACTTTTACACTCTGAAAGTAGATGCACTAAATGCTAGTAAAGACCCATATCAGTTTCTGACAAGTGTGATTTTCCACAACAACATTGACTATCATGCATAACAGCAACACAGCAGTGTCTCACATTCACCAACTTTAATGTTGACATAGGCAGTTAGATGCAGGGAAATAGTCAGGAGGCCCTGCGCTTCAGCCTGAACCCAGAGATCAGCTCTCCTGACAAGTCTTCATCTCATATGCTGGGATAGTAACTTAAAATTGGCTACAGCCGCTTTTTTCTGCATCCTTGTGAGGTCACACTTCATCCTTTCATTTGACACTGTGTAACCTATTCAGTTGTAAAAGTGCTGTTAAATAAACAAAGGATCTATTTCTTCGAATTATTTTACATTTGCTTAAGGTCAAAGAAGTCTGGCACCCCTAAGTTGTACTGTTCAAACCAATAAGTAAGAAACACTTAGCTCATTTGAAAAGTTCTACTTTTCAGCATGAATTATTGCCGAGGATTATGCATATGGACCTTGTTTGAAACGTCTGTGAGCGTGTGTTTGACCTGACTTGGCAACTGTACAGACAGTCGTGTGTGCTCAGTGAGGCAGGCTCCTGTATGACAGTTACGTTGACCATCATTCCATTGGTTTTTAATTTACTATCAGCCTTCACAAAATCGGTAGCTTACTTATGTTTATGGATTGCATCATTAAAGTGACTCGGCTACAGGCTGGATGATACGGGGTTCGAATCCTGGTAGGGGCTGAAGATTATTCCACACATTCTCCAGGGCCCACCCAGGATGCTATTAATTGGGTATCAGAGGGCATTAGTATTTGTGTCTTCACAATCATCACAAGTGCAAGAGCCCCCCCTTTTTTAGCTTAAAAGCCAATGCACAAAGTGCCTTAAATATGTTGATTGTAATTACCTAGAGTTTAGAAACCACAATCGAACGAACTGTAGATTCATCTAATTCACTACACATCATTCATCAAAATATTAGGGAACTAAGAAGCAAAACTGTTGAATGAATAAATTCTTGAAAGACAGAAAAATTTAATCCCCATGTACTATGTTCTAGTGAGCATCACATGGAGGAACTTGACCTGCTAATCTCACATTACCAGGCTGTATATTGGGATCAAATGTCTGCTCTCAAAATCTACAGAAGGGAGATGTATATATTTTTGTTCATAAAGACCTGTATTGCAGCAAAATTAATATTTCACATAACTGTAAATAAAAGTATTTTGCAATTTGTGCCTAGAGACTAAATCATCTAAATTAATTTTATTAAGCTTATGCAGAGCACCTACATGAGATTTTAATCAATTTATAAAGAATCTAGATAATGCTTTGAAACATCTTTGTTTACCTAATGTGGAAATTTTAATTTGTGGAGACACAAACACAGATTATCTCATTGAAAGCAACTGAAAAACACATATAGCCTTATTATTAACAACATAGGCTGTTGAACATAGTAAATTTTGCAACAGGAATGCAAAATAACTCAAGTGCAGCTATTTGTTGATAACAGTAGAATAAATTTATCTTCTGTATCTCCCATATTATCTAGACTATCAGACCACTATGCTCAGATTCTCACAATTAAAAATACGTATGCAAAAATAAACAAATTTCCTTTGAATCAGATTAATAGACAAAGAACCAATTATGAATTTTCAGACTCTACTAAAATAAAAACTTGGAAATATGTTAATGTAGATAAAGATCCTAACCACACATTTAACTTATTTCTCTGCATTTTATTAAACATTTTCCAAGCTAGTTTTCCAGTTAAACACAAAAATGTGAAAGATGAATGACTGGATTGCATGAGGAATAAAAATATCTTGCAAACACAAAAGAAGAGTGTATGCCTTCAATAAGAACAGCAGTTATCCAAAAGCATTCTGTTAAATATTGTAAAATCCTATGAAAATTATAAAAGAAGCTAAGAGCAACACTACTGTAGACATATAGCAAAATCTAATAACTAAATAAGGGCAACATGGAACATTATAAAGAAAGAGAGAGGAAAAGCACATTCAGTGGAACAGGTTCCCACCTTACCGTGAATGATGAAAAATTAAAGAATCCAACAAATGTGGCCAATGCCTTCAATAATTTCTGTATAACAATTACTGAAAAATTAAACATTCAGCAACTAGAGAAAGGAGATGCTATCTCACTTCTAAAAGATTCATTTCGTGGAATCTTCCCCAATATAAAAATAATCCCAATTACTGAAGCTCAGATAAAAAGTGTAATACATTCCCTAAAACAAAAAAAATCATCAGGTTACAATGAAATAACAAGTAAAATATTAAAAGCTTGTGCATCTCTCATTAGCCACCCATTCAGCTACATTTATAATCACTCTCCATATATGGCTATTTTTCGTGTCTGTCTTGAAATTACAGTAGTGAAAACCACCTTGCAAGAAAGGTGACAAAACTAGTATGACAACTTACAGGCCGATTTCATTATTAATGGTTTTTTCTAAGGTACTCGAGAAAGCTATGCACAGTAGATTAATCTACCACCTGTATGCAAACAACATACTGGTCACAGAACGGTATGGTTGTACGAAAGTGGTATCAACTGAAGATGCTGCCTTCACACTAACAGATGGTGTATTCAAATCTGTTAACAAAAAAATGCATGTTGGGGGAATTTTCTGTGATTTGGCAAAGGTTTTTGATTGTGTCAGTCATGAAATTTTGTTAGCTAAATTACATTTCTTTGGAATTTGAGGAGTACCTGAAGATTGATTCAGGTCCTATTCATTTAATAAAAGACAGAAAGTTGCAGTAACATTACTGAATTCAACTCAAAATGTTTTTCTGACTGGGGTACATTGAAACATGGAGTTCCCCAAGGATCAATTCCAGTGCCTCTATTGTTCATAACAGTATAAATTACCTTCTCCTGAGAATAAATTCTGTATCAGAGCTGATAATATTTACTGATGATACTAATGTCATAATTTCAAGCATAAAGTTTGGAGATGTCTGTTCAGTGTCATATTTAGTACTCTCTCATATGATTAAATGGTTTGCTGCTAATAATTGAGTTCTAAAGTTAGATAAAATGAATATAATGAAATTAATAACAAAGAATTTGTCACATTCTTTATTACATATTGGTTATAAAAAAAAGTATATAGAAGAAACAGTGAGTACAAAATTTCTTGGTTCACAGATTGATAACCACATAAATAGGAAGAACCATACTGAGCAAATTATTGTGAAGTTAAGTGCAGCATGTTATGCATTTAGGTTGATGGTATGTATCAGTAACATTGTTGTATCCTCCAACGACTCGATTGATTGGACTTATCCTGGATATCGTCCGAATCTCGGGCGGGGGGATTCGCTTTGTTCTTTGAAGGAGAGTGGGAGTGACGACAATAACGTAGAGCAAC
>Ga0123355_10006254_pt1 | contig 17598 bp, 19 predicted proteins | sample TergutEmb28metaG_3_FD_89872 | JGI IMG/M metagenome (GOLD analysis project Ga0123355, IMG submission 89872) | Embiratermes neotenicus P1 segment gut microbial communities from Petit-Saut dam, French Guiana - Emb289 P1 | ecosystem: Host-associated > Arthropoda: Insects > Digestive system > Gut ...
CTAGGTAAAATATCACCAATTCGTGTTGCTAAAACTTGTACAAGAGCGCACGCTGGGTAATTTCATTTAGAGTGTAAAAAACATTCTAAACGTTGAAGCTCTAAAAATGTGGCGGCAAATAATCATAATATTGCAGTAGAAGACAAACCTTACATATTATTAAATTTGTCGCCATTTTTTGTAAACTAGAAATTAAAATAATATATTTTATTGATGATAAAAATGCGAGGGGATGAACAACTTGAGATTTGATCCATTTAATTGCACCGAAAAGGAGCTTGCAAAATTTTGTTTTGATTTCATATCAATTGCAAATAAGGATGAGACAAACGACAGAAAATCTATGAATTATATACTAGACTATATGGCTAGCAAACAAGTTAAATCACAAATTCCTCTTTCATTTCCATTATTAGTGTTGTGGAAAATTTCTGGCAGTTGCAATGCTAATTGTCACCATTGTTGGGCTGCTTTAAATGATAAAAAAAGCGATTCTAGGCAGATAGATATTGCAGAACAATTAGTTAAGAATGAAGTTTTAGCAGTGTCTTTGTCCGGAGGAGAACCTTTTCTAAATAATAGAATATTTGATTTAATTTCGATTTTGAAAAGAAGAAATACAATTGTAGAAATACTTAGCAATGGTTCTCTTATAACTGAAGAGATTGCCAGAAAGTTATCAGAGCTTTTAAATCCAGATACGGATCTTATTCAAGTCAGTTTAGATGGCTCTAGCAAACAATTACATGACAAACAAAGAAATGCTCCTATTTTTGACGCAGCATTAGAAGGAATTAAGAATTTAAAAAAGTTCAATCTAAAAGTTCGAAATGTTTTTGTTGCAACTCCTATTAATCAGCATGATTTATATAACACCTATAAATTAGCAAATGATTTAGGGGTAGATGCATTTTCGCCGTGTCCGGTTTTTCCTCTTAGAAAAGGTAATGAATTTACCAGCAAAATAGATAGTTTGCAATATCTAAGGCAAGTCGCAGCTTGTAAGACAATCGAAAATAATTCTTTTACTAAATTAAGGGTTCAAGTTGATCAAGTCTATCAATCTTTAATACATAAATACTATGATAACATGTATGCACTCCACGATATCAAAAGTGAAACTCACCTAATTTTGCCTGAAGAAACTAACATTAGAATGCAAATTGATGCGTTTGGTGAAGTTTTACCTGGACCTGAATGGGAGAAAAGTTTTTCGGCAGGAAATATCTATGAAAAAGAAATCAAAGAAATTTGGAAAAATGGACATAATTGGGAAGAGTTCAGAAGAGGAAGAGACTTATCTAAAACAAAATGTGCAAGCTGCAAAATATATACAACTTGTTGTGGGGGAAATTCCAAACTAGCTTATGAAAAATATGGAACCATTAATATGCCAGATGGTACTTGTTTAGTAGAGGAGTGTGTTTAAGATGTTTTCAAATTTAACGCAAGAAGAACTGGAAATGTATATTTATCACGAGACTCATTATGACGAGATAAACCTTGGATTACATTACGTATTTTACCATTACGACGATTTAATGAATAACACTGGCTTTATACCCGATGCACCCTTACAAGTGGGGCTTAATTTAACGGATGCATGTAACGTTTATTGCTTGCATTGTTCCCGTCCAGTTAGCGCAACCAATGATGCTATCTACATGAAAAGATGGGATAAAATAATTGATGATATTACAAATTGCGGAGTTGTACAGGTATTCTTAACTGGCGGAGAACCGACGCTTCATCCAGATATAGTTGAAATTATACAATATATAAAAGAAAAAAGATTGAAGATAGTATTGTCAACAAACGGATTAGTACTTGAAAATTCATTAGTTGATATAATTACAAAATCATTTACTGATTCACAGGATTATGTACAATTTAGCCTTGATGATTTGTATGAAAATTATGAAAAAATTCGCGTAGGTTCGAGTTTTGAAAAGGTCAAAATCAATTTAGTAAAATTAATTGAACGCGGGATAAACGTACGTGTATCTTCAGTTGTTTCAGAAGAAAATGTTAATCGAATTTTTGAAATTTATAAATTTTGTGAGGATAATAAAGTTAGCAGTATAAGATTTCGACCAATATTTCTACGAACCAGATCGCATTTTAATGTGCCAAGTGAAGAGAAAGTGATTAAAGAATTTTGCAAGATTATATCTCACAAAAAAGAAACTAATAGCTCTATAAATTTAGTTTCAAGTCCAAATCGGCTAATCTATCCTTTTTCAAGATGGCTTATGAACAATAGACAAGATATGAAATTGTTATTTCCAACTGGCAGTTTTGTTTGTCCTGCTACAGTCACTTCATGCGAAATATCACCGGAAGGTTTTGTATATCCTTGCTCTTATTTTGATAACAAAAATTTTTTTGCCGGAAATGTTTTTGAAGAAGATTTTTCGCATATATGGAGAAAAGGATTAAACTGGAATTATATCAGAAAGAAAAAACATATCTCTAAGGATTGCTCAAATTGCGAAGAGTTTAATAATTGTTTATCCGGATGTCCAGCTGAAAATTATTTTGGTATTAATCATTGTGAAGTTATTAATGAATTTAAAACTTCTTAGAAAATTAAAACTATCAATGTTACAGGGGGTAGCTATGAAAATCAATAATAATATTATTTATAGATTCGAAAGTACATTAGAGGAAGGTGTTCTTTTTATATTTGATATTAAACATTATAAAACCTACAAAGGTAGCAATCTCGAACATTATATTCTTCGACAGATTGATAATGGTGCAGACGTCACAGAGATAATTGATTCGATTTATAATGAATATCACATTGAAAACTGTAGAGAAAATATAGAAATGCTAATAGAAGATTTCGCAAATAAAGGGATTATTGTTATATAAAGGTGATTATATGGTTATTAAATGGGCACTTACAAACAAGTGTAATTTAAGCTGCAGACATTGCTACAATTCTGAATTAAGAAACTCTCACGAGTTTAATGAGAACGACGTTATCAGGATAGTAGACGAGTTCAGTAAAAATTATGTTTCCGGAATTCAATTTCTCGGAGGAGAACCTTTGCTTGCAAAAAGTCTATTAGTTGCTCTAAAATATTGTTATGAAAATAAAATTAATGCTGAAATAAACACAAATGGAACTTTATTTGATGACGCTATTATTTCTGCAATTTGTGAATATAAAGTCAGTTCCGTTACATTTAGTATCGATGGATATAACTGTTACGAAAATGATGAGATAAGAGGAAATGGTACATTTAATAAATCTGTATCAAATTTGCATCTATTAGGGGATAAAGTACGTGAATCAAATAATAATACATTGATTTATATTAATTCAGTTATAGGGCGTGAAACTATAAAAAATCCTTCAAGGTTATTTCGTTTTTTGGAAGAATTTCCTTTTGTAGCGGGGATTACAATAAGCATCCCAGACATTGTTGGAAGTGCTATTAAGCAAAACTCTAATTACTGGCCAACATACGCGGAGTTTTTAGAGTATGTAATTGAAGTTTCGAAGATGCTATTAGAATTTAAAGGACTTACTGAAATAAGTTTCGGTGTACCAGCTCGTGTGAAAAATCTTTTAAATTTAAACTTTGGAACTAAAGAGCATTACAAGTATAAGATATATTGCATGGGTGCTAGCAGCGTATATACTTTAGATGCAGATGGTATTTTGTATCCCTGTAATCTAACTCATGGGATAGAGTGGTTTAGAAATAAATATGGGTATGAGTATTTATTAGAAAATCTAAATATATTTAATAAAAATTTCTATGACCTTTACACATCTAATGAATACTTAGAATTTTATAAATATGTGCGTTCAAAAGATTTATGTATACGTGATAGAATCGTAAATAAGGTGTGTTCTTCATGTGATGAATCAATATATTGCCAAGTTGCATGTCCACTTGAAAATGATATCATCGCGATGAGCGAACTATGTAAATTAGCCTTAATTCATCCTCAATTTAAGTGAAAATTATGTAAAGGAGATATTATAATGAGCATATTAGATTGTTACAAAAATAAACAGGATGAATTTACGAACAACACAAAATCCTATAATTTAAAGAAAAGAGTAAAATGGTACTGTGCGGATTCCTATTTAGAATTGTATGATGTTAAAGCAGATAAAATAGTTTCAATTGAGTACAATGGCATTGAAAAAATATGGAATCATTTAATTACAAGAGAAGTTGTAATATGTGATGGAGCTTCAAAGGAAATATATTCTCAGCTATTCACCTATCTTGTTGAAAATGATTATTTAGAACTAAACTAGTTTTAGAGAAGAGTGGTTTAATGAGTAGTAAAATGATATTATCTTATAAAATTTTCAACACTAAACGATACAAGTCAATCTTTCTCCTATATTTTGTGTTTTTTTTAGCAAGCGGACCGTTAGAAGATTCTATTGCTATGCTTGTATCGTATCTTGGTTTTTCAGAAAGTCAGTATGGATTGTTTTTGTCTATATCAACATTTACATTAATTTTTGCTCCTACAATTATATCTTTTATTTCAGAAAAATTTGGTCCCTACATAGTAAGTATAATCGGTGTTATGCTTGGATTTTTAGGCGCTTTTTTTATTGGACTAAATCTTTTTACATCTTGGGTAGTTTTTTTATTTGTCTACGCTGTACTTTTTGCTCGTGAATCTTTCAATTTTTCAATTGGAAATAAAATATGCGCCAGTATAGATGATGATATTAGTAGTAGATTTTTTGCAATACGAGATTTGTTTTTATATACATCTGTGTCAATAGGCTTGTTAGTAGGGAGTTTTATAGCCAGACAATTTGGGTTTCTCTTAGTTTATTTTGTGTTTTCATTTGTGTTTCTTTTGTCTTGTGGAGTCATATTATATATTAAAAATAAGAATGTTTTATCCAAAGTCGACGAACAAATATCGTCTGATGATTCAGAAGATAACCCAGAAGTTGATAAAAAAAATAAGCGAATCAAAGTAAAAAAAATACTTAAACAAAGAGCCTTCATAGGTTTTGTCTTAATTGATCCACTAACCTCATTTTACACTTCTGCAATGAGATTTGTACCCATACTCGGGCTCAGCTTAGGCATAGATGCATCAAATCTTATGATTTTAATTGGCGTGGTTTCTTTAATTAACGCATTAGGAGGCTTAGTTTTAGGACATCTATTTGAAAAAGGAAGAAAAAACATTTATATACTTGATTTGATATTTGACTTATTTCCAGCAATCCTTTTTGCTTTTTCACAAAATGCTACGATTTTTATCATCGCTTATACGATATCAATTTTAAGAAGTATATTTTCACCAATTTCTTTTGCTTATTTTTTTGATTGCTTTAGTGAAGAAGACGCGCCTTTAGCATTAGGTATACTTACATCAATCGGTAATGCCACACTAACAATAATGCCTTTTATTGTTGGCATTTTGTGGGTAATTTCTCATAGTTTAGTTTTTATTTTAAGTGCAACAGCAATTATTGTAGCAACTTTAATAGCTATAGTTATTTTACCAGCCAAAGTGAAAAAAAGATAATGCGGCAACGATGCATAACTCTTTGAGACGATTTTTAAACGTCGACAAAATCTCAAAACGCGTTTAAAAATAGAACGAAAAGTAAGCTGTGTACTATTGCCAAGCCTACTTCATTAAGGAAAGTGGTGAAAGAGTGCAAAAAATTTCTATTATTATTCCGGTTTATAATGTTTATCCATATCTTGAAAAATGTATAGAAAGTATCGCGAACCAATCGTATAGTAATTTAGAAATAGTTGTTGTAAATGACTGCTCGACAGATGACTCAGAAATTATTTGCAAAAAACTAATTAATAAATATGAAAATATTCAGTACTATAAATTAAACCAAAACAAAGGGGTAGCCTATGCAAGAAACTATGGTCTTGATAAAGCAAGTGGATCTCTGATAGGTTTTGTTGATAGCGATGATTGGATAGAAAGCGATATGTATCAAAATCTTTATGCAACGATGACTACATTCAATTCTCCTATAGCTTCCTGCAACTATACAAAGTATACCTATACTCACGATAATATCTTAGGAAAACTAAATTATTTAGAGGATTCTAAAGTTAAATTTGTGCAAGATGATATTTGTATAGACAATACAACAGATGCTTTATACTATTGTCTCCACAACAACGATGTTGCTGTTTGGAATAAATTATTTGATAGAAAGCTTTTTGATTATATTAAATTTCCTGTTGGCAAAATTTCTGAAGATGTGTTTGTGATGCACTTATTAATAGAGAATGCGACAAAAATAGCCGTTACGAAACAAATACTATACAACTATGTAATTCGTTCGGATAGTATTACAGCAGGAAAAGTGTCAAAAAGTGATTTGGAAGTTATTCATGATTGCATTGATAGGTATGAGTATCTATCAAAAAAATACAAATCAAGTAGAATCGAAAAACTTTGCAGAGCATATATCTTTGGAACGTTATGTTATGTTGTTGAACGATTTGTGCGAGACGAAATTCTCCTTAAAAATGAAGAAAGAGATTATATTTACAATAAACTTTATCTAGTTCATCATAAAATATTTAGTGAATACTCGTACGCAAACTGTGGATTTGATAAAAACGAGGAAAATGGAATAAAAATTCTCGAACGAGGTATCCAATATTATAAAAATACAAATGCAGTTTTATTAAATACGCATCCGCAAATAATTAGGTCTATTTGCGCTCCTTATTAGATAGTGTTCGATAAATTGTACTATAAGGAAATGAGGGAGGATATCGACGGGCGGCTTTTAGGATTAAAGGCGCAGCTGCAAGCATTACTTGAAAAGAGGAAAGTCCTATGAAGCTAAAAAATGATGCTGATTTTAAACGTTTAATACCACCACTAAACACAGTATCTCTATTTTCAAAAAAATTGTCCAGTCGTTTAACTGCGTGATATAATAGAAACAAAAGGATAGGGATTTTGTTAGCAGGAGGTAATTTTGTATGTCTAATTTACTAAAACAATGGAGGCATGAAGCAAAAACAAAACTGCCTGAGCTTTTGCAGGAAGTAGCACATTCGATTAAAAGTGTGCATCCTGGTAGTACGGTGATACTGTTTGGCTCTTATGCTAGAGGGGAGCAGAATGAGGAGTCGGATTTGGATATATGTGTTTTGGTTGATGAGTTAAGGTATGGTAGGGTTGATATGAGGGTGGATGCCTATGGTGCAATCCGACGAGATTTTCCTCTTCCCATTGATGTGTTGTTATATACCCATGATGAGTTTGAGGAAAGTGCGAAGAAAAGATCTAGGATACAACATAAAATTAAAAATGAAGGAGTGGTGTTAGGTGGCTGATTATGATGAAGCAAAAATATGGATAAACCTTGCGGAGCGTGATTATTCGGTTGCTTTACACTTGCATATTGTTGGGGACAGTGGAGCTAAATATCGCTATGAGCATTGAGTAACTAATCAACTACAGCGAAGGTAGCTATATATGTATGAATAAAAAATAATTTTGTAAAAAATAAAAAAATCTTGTAGATTTAAAATACAAGATATGGTACAATGCCCTTATAAAAGGTCCAACTAAATAATTATCAATCAAACAATTATCAAAAAAACAGAAAGTGCTACAACGTCCACTAAGTGTTTGACGACACATAGGGCGAATATAAGAGATGCTAGAACCATCGCTTACAAGCACAGGATAACCTGCCGTTGCAGCAAAGGTATTATACCTCAATTTCCCCTTTTCTTCAACTACTTAATAATTGGGTATGTCATTTTGCTTATACAAACTGGCCTGGCTTGAGCATTGCATTTTATTCTATAAATAGAGACTATGCGCGTAAGTGATGGCGGTGAAAACCGACTTCCTTACGCGTTTTTTAATTTAGTTGGATCTTTTTATATCATTATTAGGAGTGATTATGTGAAAAGTATTTTGGAAGCCTTTGCCTATGGAGAAATAAACCCAATTGAAGACTTTTTAAAATGGGATTCTCAATATGGGCGTGTAGTAGAAAGTATATCTGAATATGAAGAAAAGCTGTTATCTATGCTTGATGGTGATGCTAGTGAATTGCTGATGAAATTTTCGTTGGCCCAGGCAGAGGCTGGCGAGAGAGCTGGTGTGGGTAGGTTTATATGTGGGTATCGGTTAGGGGTTTTGATGACTATGGAAGTGCTTATGGGGAAGGAGAGAGGGGAGTTTGGCGGGGAGGAGTCTGTGTAAAAGGTAACAACGGACTATCTTGATTTTACTGTAAACAATCTCAATTATTACGTTACGGGGCTTTAGGGTGCTTACGCGGTAGTTTGCTTATTTTCTGACAACTCTATCTTTGGAACACTGAACGGTGTATCTCTCCGTTTATCACCAACACCTGTGCTTGGACATAAGGGATTCTGCTACCATCTATATATTGGATGAGCGTACCCAGGCTACCTCGATGCTCGGTATGCCCGTAGTACACCTTGATGGAATCTCCGCTTTGTATATCTTCAAAATTGATACGATGGTCTCGCACTGTGGCAAATAAGTTCCCATCTCCATCTCTTGCGACAATGGTTTCACCAATTGTCATGTCGTCTCTTCCTATATAATAAACCCCAACGACAACGCCTTCAAAATAGTAAGACACGGACATAAACCATGCTTCTAAGGCTTCATCACTCGTCTCCGGAAATACAAGGGTTAAGCTATCCCAGTCATACTGTTCACCAAGCTCTACGCTGAAAGAATGCACTGTATGTCCATCCACCCGAACCCAAATTTGTCCGCCAAAATGTGTTTCATCGCTGATGCGGATACTGCTTTGCCTTCCACTTCCGCCGCCGCTGTGGGTTACGTCTAAGTATTGTAGGCGATTTGCTGCATCTTCGCCTGATGTATTAATCGTAATCCCGCCAACGATAACAGCTTGATCTTTTTTAGCGCCCCCTGTTCTAAGCCTGGAAACTGCAGCATCTAAGAGAGGCACATCTTCATGCCCGGCGTTTGCAACATCCAAATAAAGGTGCATATCCTCTTTTTCTAGCTGCATTTCCATGATTGTTCCTGCCGCCAGAGTAAGGACATCTATCGCTTCAAAACGTAGTGAACCTCCACCGGCTACTTGCCAGCCATTCTCAATAAAACGATGTAGCGGTTCTGGCAGTAAATAATAGTCACCCAAAAGCACAATGCCCAAAGGCTCATCAGCCGATAAAAGCCCTAGAAATGCTTCATTTTCACTCAGACCCGCACCTTCATCCCTGCCACCACACCCCACCATGCTCATGAGTAGCATGAACATGAGCGTTCCGAGTATTACTGTTTTCGATATTTGCTTCATCATGTTAATAATCCTCCTTAAAATCCTATGGAATCCAAATGATCCTGTACTGATTTCTTCAAGTTTTTGGATAATGTTGCGGGTATGCGTTCATCGTGCCGCTTGCCCTCAATTGCTCTAACACCACAACACACTCAACATGCCTAGTCATAGGAAACATATCCACAGGCTGTACATAACTAAGCCTATACCCCCCTTCACAAAGCAACCTAACATCCCGCACCAAAGTTATAGGATTACAAGAAACATACACAATTTTATTAATCCCAGATTCTATAATCGTATCAACCAGCTTACCATCGCAACCCTTACGCGGTGGATCTAAAATAAGCACATCGTATTTTTTATCTTTTAGTAATTTTGGAACTAAGTCCTCCACTTGCCCGCATAAAAACCGGGCATTTTTTATATCGTTTAGTTGTGCATTATATTCTGCATCTTTTACCGCTTCGGCTACAGATTCAATACCCACTATCTCCTCTACTTGATTTGCAGTATAAAGAGCTATGCTGCCCGTACCACAATATGCGTCTATAACTCTTTTTACGCCATCTAGCTGCTTCGCTACAAGATCATAAAGTGCTTTAGCTTGGGCAGAATTCACCTGAAAAAATGCCTGCGGCGATATCCTGTAACGCACATGCCCTAGCTCTTCATGGATATACCCACTTCCTTTAAGTGCGGTAAATTTTTTCCCCAAAATTACATTGGTATTTGCCGAGTTTTCGTTCACCAAAATTGTATCAGCCTTTATATCGTCTATTGGCGGTATGCTGCTATCACTCATTACAAAAATAACCATAACTTCGCCTGTATTTTGCCCTACCCGAACTACTAAATGACGTAAGTTAGGGATAGCCATTTTTTGCACAACTTGCAAAACCTCAATGCAAGCAGGATGCATTATATTACAATCCGTTACAGGCACAATCCTATGGCTACGCGCGGCATATAAGCCTAATGCTTGCGGAAATTGCGCCTTGTTACGATAATTATAAGGCTTGTCCATGCCAATGATGGGCGATATTTCAAAATTTTGCCCTATCCTTCTAAAAGCATCTTGCACTAGCTTTTCTTTAAATTTAAGCTGAGCAGTATAATCGTAATGTTGAAATTGACACCCGCCGCAAGGGCCAGCTGCTGGGCACACACAAGAGCCCTCTACCCTAGAAGCAGAAGGCTCAATAATTTTCATATTTTTTGCATAAGCGTAACTTTTTTCGACTTTAAGGATTTTTGCCCACACAATATCCCCAGGGAAGGTTCCTGCCACAAAAACAGTACGGCCGTCTGCCCACTTGGCCACGCCTTGCCCATCTGCATGGAGATCATAAATTTCCAGCCTCGCCTCATCATTTTTATTCATAATCAGACTTCCTGACGTATCTATCCAGCATTTTATTATAGCCCATCCATGAAGGCCCATCTTTTGTGATTATATCCTCGTAAACTTTGATTTTGGCATCCATATTATCTGCGGCGTGCAAAATAAAAGCCTCTATGGTCATTGGCAACTTGGGAGAGCCGAAAATATACTCCCCATGATGGGCTAAAATAGCATGTTTCAGCATACTCTCTAATTGTGGAGGGAAGTGAGGAATTTTAGCGCATTCTTTAGAAATCAGCTCTGCCCCTAAGTAAATATGGCCAAGCATCTGGCCGTCATCTGTATATGCGTTTGTTGGCATAGGAGATAATTCAAAAATTTTAGCAATATCATGAAGTATGGCCACAGTGATTAAAATATCGCGATGAACAGCCTTATAGCGCCCACTCATAAAATCGCATATTTCTACTACAGATACAGTATGTTCAAGCAGGCCGCCTAAGTAGCTATGATGCATATGCTTAGCCGCTGAATGACTGGTAATGGCTTCGGAAATCGAAGGGTTATCTATCACAATATGCTCCAATAGTTTTTGAAGGTTAGCATCGGCCACAGAGTCTATATAGCCTAAAAGTTGGCTATATAGCTGGTCAATATCTTTCTCGGTACGGGGCATGTACTCGCCAAGTTTGTATTCACCTTCTACACTTTTTCGGATGCGGTTAATTTTGATTTGAACCTCTCCGTTATAAAGCAGAACAAGGCCGTCAATTTTAATGACATCCCCTTCTTCAAATTCTCCAATATCGCTATGAAGCTCCCAAACCTTGGCGTCTACCACTCCCGTTTTGTCTTGCAGCTTTAAAGAATAGTAATCTCGGCCGTTTTTAGTTTTTAGAGTATTTTTTTGTTTGCAAAAATAATGCTCCAATACGCGTTCGTTTTCTTTTAACTCATTAAGATATCGCATGGTTTATTTAATGCCTCCTTCGTCGGCGTGTGTTGTGGTTGGTATAAAAAATACGCAAGCGTATTTTTTATACTGTCTCCTCTTTTATGTGGAAATTTTCCGTGGTTAGTGTATAATTGATTTTGCCAGACTAATAAGGCCTTGTCAACGGCCATCCGCTTATTCCGCCTATATTAGTTACCTTAGTGTAACCTGCGGAGATTAAAGCTTGTTTTGCTTTAGAAGCACGACCTCCACCTTGGCAGTATACAAAAATTTGAACATTTTTATCGCCTCTGTAACTACTAATGCTTGCAAGGGGAACATTAATGCTTCCGGCTATACAGCCCTGCCTGTATTCTTCTGGGGTACGCACGTCTATTAGACGTATGCTGCGATTGCTTGCCAAGGCTCTCTGAGCCTCGCGTATAGAAATATCCATATTCAACACCTCAATGTATGATATGACATATGATTTAGAAAGGTCACAAAGATGTCGGCTTTCCTTAGTCTAAATCTTGTTTAGACTAAGGAAAACGATCATGAAGAAAGGAAGCATAAAATGGACAAAAAAAACGTACTAATACTATTCGGCGGAGTAAGCCCCGAACACGAGATATCTAAAATTTCTGTAGAAACAGTAATAAAAGCACTGCCAGAGGAAAAATATCACATAGTACCCGTTTACATTACTCCAGAGGGAAAATGGCTATTGTACGATGGCACTATAGACAGAGTTAAAAACGTGGCCTGGGAAAAATTCGGTACTCCCGCGATTCTTAGCCCAGATAGGGTTAATAAAGGCCTGCTGCGAATCGTTGGCGACAAAGTAAAAACTATACCTGTTGATGTAGTTTTTCCAGTTTTGCATGGGGAAAATGGCGAGGATGGGACGATTCAAGGCCTGTGCGCCTTGGCAGATATTCCATGTGTAGGCTGCGGCGTTTTAAGCTCGGCTGTTAGTATGGATAAAACTATTATGAAGGTAATTGCAAGTCAAATTGGCCTAAAACAAGCCAAATATCTGGCTTTCCATAAGCACGAGCTTGAAGATGCAGACGAAGCTGCAAAACTTGTTCGTTATCAGCTAGGCTACCCCTGTTTTGTGAAACCGGCTTGCGCTGGCTCATCTGTAGGAATATCTAAAGCCAGTAATAAAAAAGAATTGCTTGCAGCTTTTGATATGGCTTTGCAGATTTCGAATAAAATAGTTGTAGAAAAAGCAGTAAAAGGCCGGGAGTTAGAAACTGCTGTTTTAGGAGATATCACAGAAGTAGAAGTAGCACCTCTGGTGGGCGAAATAGTAGCCGCAGCAGAGTTTTATAACTACGACGCAAAATATAACAATGCAGAATCTAAAACCTTAGTACCCGCACCCATCCCGGATGAAATTGCTGAAAAAACAAGAGAAATGGCTGCCGCAATGTTTAAAGCAGTAAACGGCAGCGGTATGGCAAGGATAGATTTCTTCCTAGATGAAAACGACGAAATAATATTCAACGAGATAAATACTGTGCCCGGTTTTACATCAATCAGCATGTTTGCCATGTTATGGGCTGCCAGCGGAATGCCTTGGCCTGAAGTACTTGATTATTTGATAGAAATAGCGCTTAGGGGGAATAATGGATAATAGGCCAATTGGAATATTTGATTCTGGCCTCGGCGGGCTAACGGCTGTAAATGCTTTTGTAAAATCTCTGCCTGGGGAATCTTTTATATACGTAGGAGACACCGCGAGAATACCTTACGGCGAAAAAGACATAGACACAGTACGATTATACGGCCGTCAAATTATGCAATTTTTACAAAAAAAGAACATAAAAGCTGCAATAGTGGCCTGCGGTACATTAAGCTCTAACGTGATACAGGATTTGCGGGACGAGTTTAATATTCCCGTGATAGATGTAGTTAATCCCGGAGTGGATGCTTGTTTGCGTCTGCCAAACATAAAAAGAGTTGGTGTAATTGCTACAGAAGCCACAGTAAAAAGTGGTGTTTTTCCTAGGTTATTGAAAGAGAAAAATCTGAACATAAAGGTGGAAGCCAAAGCTTGTCCATTGTTTGTTCCTCTTATAGAAGAAGGATTAGCAGCGCATCCTATGAGCAGATGCATAGTTGAAGCATATCTGGCTGACTGGCAAAAAAATCCTATAGATGCCCTAATTTTAGGATGTACTCACTATCCTTTATTGTCGTCGGCAATTAAAAATACGCTTCCAGACACTGTTCTTATAGATATCTCGGCAGCTACTTTAGAAGTTGCTTCAAAAAAATTGAAAAAAAAATCTCTGCTAAATAACTCGGAAGAATTTACAAGAGAATTTTATTCCAGCGGCGATACTAATAAGTTTAATCAGCTTGCGAGACAAATTACAGGTATGCATGTAGATGCAAAAAAAGTTTTTTGGAATTAACACCAAATTTCGCTTGAATTACAGTCTGCAATAATGGAGATAATAGTTTTTACATGGTGATTATGCCGTGTATCAAAAAAATTTTCTATGAAGGGAATAAGTCTAATGAAAAGAATTATTGCATTACTGCTTGTGGCCGCCTTAATTAGCCCAGTTACGGCTTTGGCCGCTAACGGCAACGGTTATAATAACGGATATGATAATGGTTATAACTACGACAATGGTTATAATAATGGTAATGGTTATGAAAATGGCTATACCAACGGATATCCAAATGGCAATGGCTACACAAATGGTTATTACAATGGATATCAAAACGGTAACGGATATGAAAACGGTTACAATAACGGATATCAAAATGGAAATGGCTATGCAAATGGATACGATTTATTAAATGACAGCCAAACTAGCTTTCCAACTGCATCTGAAGTGTACATCGAAGATGAATCTACCATTAGAGTAGATGGCGAAACATTTAACATTACTGCACAAACACCTGTAATAGATGCAGAAACAGGTCAAGTTGCAAGTCTTTCTGATGTATCTGGCAAAGCGAAGGCCTATATCTACGATGGAACAGTCAAAGTTGTACTCGTAAATATCCAAGAAGGAACAAATCCGCCGCAATTTGGCGTGGTAGAAAAAGTTTACCGTGGTTCTGATTATGTAACAGTTACTGTACGAGGTGGCTCTTTACTGGTAACTATCCCAAGTGATAGTTATATTGACCCATTTCTAACTCGCAATATTGCTACAACCTACGACATACACGAGGGGTCTCACCTGCTGATGTGGTATCCTATGGTCACAGCTAGCTATCCGGGATTGGCAACTGCTAAACGTACTGTTATTTTAAATCGTGTTGAAGCCCCATACACTCCTTACGAAACTTATGAAAATGGCTATCAGCAATATCCAGTTGAGGCAGTGAGAGAATATCTTCCTCTGCCTACAACTCCACTGACGCCGCCGGCTAATAACTTAACAGAAACATTAAGCCGCTACTCAGGAGAATTTTATACTATAAATAATATTACAATGGCTCCTTTGCGTCCAATAGCTGAAGCTATGGGCTTTACTGTAACATGGAACGCGCATACTCGCAGCATAAACTTAACACATTATCAAAATCAATACCCACTCACCGTAGCTTTACACCAAATCACTTTTGAAGGCCGTATTTTAGAGGCAGCACCAATGATACGCAACGACCGTACTTTTGTGCCACTAAGCTTTTTTGAAATTTTGTCAAATAGATAAATTTTGCAAATTTTTGCTCCCCCATGATTGGGGGAGCATACATAAAGTGAATTAAGTTGAAAATCGACTCAAGCTTCACCGAAAAAACGCCAATTGCCGCGTATTTTTCGCCTCGCTTTCGTCTGTTTTCAACTAAATTCACTATTAAAGGTGATAGCCATGAAACTACAAGAATCCACCGAAAACTATTTAGAAACTATCCTGATGCTAAGCCGTAAGGGCAGAGTGCGCTCTGTTGATGTTGCAAACGAGCTTGATTTTTCGCGCCCAAGTGTAAGCGTAGCTATGAAAAAATTACGCGAAAGTGACATGATAGAAATGGACTCGGACGGCTTCATAAGCCTTACAAAAAACGGGTACGAGATTGCAAATTCTATGTACGAGCGGCATATGCTAATTTCTAATTGGTTAATATCTATAGGGGTGGATAAAAAGACGGCTTTAGATGATGCTTGTCGCATGGAACATGTTATAAGTGAGGAGAGTTTTTTGGCTATTAAAAAATTGGCAGAGGTATGAAAGCAGTGGTACTTTGGCCAGAACAAAACGCGCTGTGCGCGTTTTTTCTTACCCTGATGTTTGTCTAGGAAAGGATGCAATTTCCTATGACATAATAAAATCATCTTCTACAAGTTGTAGAAGATGATTTTGTCAAAAGCGTTTAAGGCTAGCAAAATCAAAGTTCCATGGCTTTTTAAAACTTATCCATCATAACCTCCACAGCCTTCTGCAACTGAACGTCATCCTCATAATCCAATCTAGTCGCCATTATGGAAGTTTCTCTATCTACTTCTACTATATGATCTGGCGTAATTCCTTCGCCATGTATACTAGCTCCGCTTGGAGTGTAGTAACGGGCTATAGTCACTTTAACAGCACTGCCATCACTTACAGGGAAGAGGCTTTGCACTACGCCTTTTCCAAAAGTTTGTTGGCCTACTACTGTGCCTACTCCATGATCTCTCACTGCCCCTGTCAGTACTTCTGATGCACTGGCACTGCCGCCGTTTACCAACATGACCAATGGCATATCTATTCTATTATCACGTTCTGATCTATACTGTATACGCTCTCCTCTTACATTTTCTGAATATAAAATTGTTCCCTCAGGTAAAATAAGGTTTCCAATATTTACTACTGTTTCTAATAATCCGCCCGGGTTGTTCCTTAAATCTATAATCAGGCCGCGCATTCCCTGGGCACGTAATTCTCTGTATGCGTTTGTAAATTGGGCATATGTAACCCTATCAAAACTTTCTATTCGCAAATAGCCTATACCACTGGGCAGCATTCTATGGTGTACAGTAGGCACATTGATTTGTTGACGCACAATTTTTATATCTAAGGTATTTTCGCCACGCCTGATGCCAAGGCTTACCGATGTGCCAGGTGTGCCCCGTACCAAGGAAGTTACTTCATCTACTCTTTTACCGGCTACATCTTCACCATCTACAGCAACTATTACATCACCTGGCAAAAGCCCGGCTGTCTCTGCCGGAGAACCTGCAAAAACGTTTACAACAGTCACTTTCATATCGTAAGGGTCTGCATTAACCAGCATACCTACACCGGCATAACTGCCTTCTGTTCTTTCCATAAAAACTGACAAGGCATCCTTGTTAAAATAATAGGTGTACGGATCCCCTACCCCTTCAAGCAGGCCTCTGTACATATTATCCAGCAGTACATTCCTTTCAAATGGCACTATAGAATTACGATTTAAAATAGAATATATTTCTAATATTTTAGCCTCTGGCGACATTACTCCGCCCCAAATCATGCGGGATCTAAAAGGGCTTATAGCCAAATTGAATGCTATTATTATCGCCACCCCTAAAACGATTCCCAGTATAAATGAACGCCTATTTACCATAAATATGCACCTTTCTTGAGACTTTTTGCAGGTATTATAACTTACTAAATTCAAGTTATGCAAAAAGATTATTTTTTGTCGTTTTACCTCTATAATTGCGTATTAAAGATACTTGCAAAAACCTGTCGAATACCGTATAATCCTATATATGGAAAACATTTCCTGTTTTCCCAAAATTACACGGTCGTATAATCTATATCTATGCACCGATTGGAGGAAGCATTCTATGAACAAGAGAAAGATCAGTATTTTACTAGCTGACGATAACAAAGAATTTTGCGACACCCTGGTAAATTATCTGGAGAAACACGACGATTTAGAGATTACCGGCATAGCCCACGACGGCGTAGATGCCTATAACAAAATTATCAAAACCAAACCAGATATCGCAATTATTGATGGCGTAATGCCCCGTTTAGATGGCCTTGGCGTATTAGAAAAGCTTAACCTAAAAGACAA
>Ga0123355_10006255_pt1 | contig 17597 bp, 6 predicted proteins | sample TergutEmb28metaG_3_FD_89872 | JGI IMG/M metagenome (GOLD analysis project Ga0123355, IMG submission 89872) | Embiratermes neotenicus P1 segment gut microbial communities from Petit-Saut dam, French Guiana - Emb289 P1 | ecosystem: Host-associated > Arthropoda: Insects > Digestive system > Gut ...
AAGTTAATTACCAACACATTGCACTTGTCCAAACACACCAGCACTCCTACATTTCTCGGCTACCAAGTATATACATTTTCGCGGAACATTACTATATACGAAATCTCATATACCGCTTCAGTATATCCACTTCACCGTACGCCTTCATTAATCTGCCAATAAGAGATTTACTTCACTACGGAATTATTTTTAATATTAACTTTATGTCTGTCCAGTTCTGTAATATAATAACAATCGTTCAAAATTTTCACGGTAAAGTTTTTTTAATACATGTGCAAAAAGGTAGAAAGTAAAGCTGTCCCTGTTGACCCCATTAAGGCATAGAGCGGGAGTGGAGGTTCAGCTCCACTCATTCTTACTCTTACTAGATGGAAAAGAGAGCTGAACATCATACCCCCGCCATTTTACTACCTGGAAAAAAACTGCACCCATTGAAAAGGAGGCTGGGTTCATCCGACAGCCTGTCCGGATGATTTGGAGAAGAGTTCCTCGCCTATGCCGGGATTTGAACCCCGGGTCGTCCAACCCGTGGCTTAGTAAGTGTACTGACTACACTACCGCCACAAGCCTATCCGAAATGCAAAATGAGACAAACATGAATGATCACGGTCAAACAGAACACGATGGTGTTCAAAATAGTATTTTGGATTTCGTCGTGGCCTATGTTGCTGTGCTCTGACGGTGAGCGGAGAGGGTTAAGGTTTGAGGACCGTATATCGGCAGCGTTACTGCTACCGTCAGTGTGCTCAGTGAGGTGGCTTATTGCTTCATACAATCTAGCTGATGCATGCGGTGACAACATTAGAAAGTGATAGATGATCCCTTGTTTTTATTTTTTCGTTGTTTCTGCTCGGATGGACTACAATCGCTTTCGGTTCGCAAAGCCGCAGAGGCATGAAGCGTATGAGAAGGAAAACCAATACAGTGTTGCGGCTGTGGGCTCGGCGCCCATCTCGCGCTCATCAAGCGTAAACAAGGACCGAAACCTGCTCTGATACAAACTCCCACCACCAATGCTTATACAAATAGGTTTACTATCATCACATGTGTTCGCGACGTCCCTAGATTCCTGACAAAATACAGCAGCAACCACGAATTGCACAGATTTTGGTTCGTACAGTGACTTGGACAACGATCACTGAAGCATGAAACAGTCTCCAGGCTCTTTGTTCTTGCAAAAACAACAGAAACAAAGAAAACAGCCAGGACAGCTCAGTCAGTACAGTGAACAAACAACAGGCTGGCCGACAGAAGAATTGTGGTTCGATTCGCGGAAGAGCTAAGGGTTTTTTTTTTTTCCTGCAATTGTCCATACAGGTTCTGGATCCCACCCAACGTCCTGTTTAGTGAGCAAGGTTCGCTATCTCCGCGGCGTAATGAGGTCAGACATTCAATCTAAACGCCCACTTCCAACTAGTACTGAGATTAAGAATGCGTGAAGCTACATCTTCATGGCGTGGTGCTTAATTAGGCACATGGAACAGTCTACATTTTCCTCACTACTAAAGAAATACATACACCAGTATCAGAACAGTGTTCCAAAATCTCAAAATGACTATTGCTTCTAGGCGCGTTCGCAAAACTGCGAAAAGCGACTGTTTGCTTCGTCGTATTTGTCTGTCTGTCCGCCCGTCTGCACGGAAGAACTGAACGGGTGTTAATGAAATTTGATATTTGGGGACTTCCCGAAAATATGTTGAGAAAATTCAAGCTTCATTAAAATTTAAGAAGAATGACGGTCACCTTACAGCACGACGTGTGCACGTTTGTGCTGTCTTCCGGCTGAATTCTTCTTAGAATGGGAAACATTTCAGACACAATTTGTAAAGGAAATCAAAACACACGTTTTATGTTCAATAATTTTTTCCAGAAAATCGTGCAGTTTATGAGATAATGTGGGAAAATATGGCAGGACCGGAGAGGCCACCGATGGAAATATAGCGGTTCATGTGCATTGCGTACTGGATAACTGAGCCTACAAAAACACACTCAGAACATGTAAGAATTATTGTTTTTCCACGGCAACATTAGTTACCCGAATGCGCTTGATTATTACGTCTTACGTCTATTGTCTGTATTGTTTGTAATTGTCTAGGCCTTATATGCCTACGCTAAGCCAGCGGTTGACTACGGTAACTACCTCGTTTCGCAAAGAACTACGATGTCGTTGTTCAACGGAATATAACAAGAAATCAACTTTTTTTGTGTCGACATGAGAACTAGGGACGACATTATCAGCAGAAATATTATGGAACCTGACGGAGGGCTGGGCAGAGGATTACGAGGAAAATGTAAAATTGAGAATAAAAAGTTATAGTGCTGTGATGATGTTCTGCTCTTTCCTTGGAGAGTGAGAAGTCCGTTCAAGTGGTGCAGCACGTCTGTCTACCTCGCAGATCCGCCTTCCGCCACAATACAGTGTGTAATCCGCTAATTTATGCAACTGAGTAATACTTTAAATCTCCCGTTTGGGTGCGCTACTGGCAAGTTTGAAAGGAATACAGAGCCAAGAGTCTAGAACGGCTGTACCGTACGAACTAAAAGACACGTACGTGATTACTTTAAAGGACGTATTTCTTCTGTACGTTGTCTTCAGAACTTCACAGGCCAGTTTAGGTACATTGATTTAGCCCTAATTTTAATCACACTAACGCAATTTTTCCGTCTCTCATTTGCTATTTACTTTTTAAATTAGCCTTACCTCAACAAACTTGCGTTTCTCTCAACATAGGCCATACTAACATTTGAAACTTGGAACTCTACAACCAACTTCCACCTAAAAACTTAGCGTTGTTAGAAAGGTGCTATTGCTTTATCCTGTAGGTTAGGTTATTTAATTATACAATTCATGCTTGATGCCCTACACGCCCGAATATAGAACGGCCCCGAAAATACGACAAGCCCCACTTTCCCATTGGGATATTCAGAGGACAAACTCAGAAAATTCAGGGAATCTAATAAAAACGTTACTCAAACTTAACTGCTACTAGTATTAAATATTTCACTGAAATTGTGAGTGAGAAAGAACTTGGCTACAGCGTGTCTTATTGGACATTATCTGCCAGTAAGTGATTCTTTGCTGAAATGTTACTGGGAAAAGAGGTAAGGTCTGGCTTACAGGGCGACTCCTACTTTTCTGTGCGGCCATTTTCGTAAAAGAACCTGGCTTTATGTTTGGCTTATACCGTACGTTACATAACTTTTAGTGGTAATATGGTCGCGGGAGTTTAGATTAACATCGTACAGAAAGTTGACGGCAAATGTGAGCACTTGCAAGAAGGGAGAGGACAGAAACCTTGATATGCTGGATGTTATGAGTGGCCTCGCGAAGACGTTGCGAATTCCAGGTCTCTGTTAGCATGGGGCAAGAAAATTGCATTTGTTGACGATTTACAGCCCTGTTAAAAGACAGGATTCTCTCAGCAAATAAAGGAACCTGGAAACACGTACTGTGAAATGACATCAGTTTATAAATATTGCTTTCACAGGCAAACAGAAAATGGGCGAATTCATCCTTCTTGTACTGAACATGTGTTCTGCACAGTCTCCAACTAAAACATATTCGGACGATTCCTGTTACATTTAGCGTTAATTCTTATGGAGTGAAAAAAAATGAGAGGAATTACTATTGGGTCCGCTGTAGTTACTGTTGCTGATACAGGATATACAGATACATATATATATATATGTATATGTATATATAGGATATACAGGATATGCAGATTAATTCCAGAGATAAATAGGACTTATTACAAATTAGGAGCAATACTGGCAATTGCAATCAACAACATACCTAGAAAGTGCAGGACAAACCACACTTAATTTTACACCACAGATTTGCAGGCGGTATAAATTAGTCAGTGCTCTGAGACTGGATTCGGGTTTAAATGGTAGCAACACGGTTCCTTGAATACTTCGCAGCTTTGCGGACATCCGAAATGTAAGGTGAAGATGAATGAGCAAGATTACTGGAGAGGCAGGTAAAGACGTATGAAGAAATTACGTGGTCTATCCGGGCTAAAGGCAGTAAGTTTTATTCGCACAGCTATGATGAAAAAAACATGCAGTTATTGAACAGAGGCACATTCTGACACAGCGAGACGGACGGCCTACATTCAATTGTATCCTAAACGGTGTACTGGAGGTTCGAAACACTTACAGCAAGATTTGTATTTTTATACACGATTTAGGACGTCAGCCAGGTGAACAGGCTACGGAACGGATGTCCAGCATTCGGGACCTTCGCAACCCACGTTTTCTTCCTCCACTGTGCCCAGACCAGTTATGGGGCCCATTAACATTATTTCATAAGACCCTGGGGAATAAATTTTGGGGAGTAAAGCGATCCCTCCATGAAAATTAACACCTCGTCTCCATTATGACTATTGCAAGGTAACGGTGATCCAATCCCTGTACAGACACATACAGGACTTGAGGTTCCCAGAAGGTTAAGGCTCCCAGATTCATGGCAATCAGCACATGAAGGTGGTAAGGTTGTCAGCCCTACTCATCGGCCCCAGGGCAATAATGTGCCCGGAAGGATTATGTCAATGAAAAATTCTCAATGAACGTATCGGGAATACAAGCAGCGGTCTTCTGGTTTGTAGAGCAGTGCCACGACCAAGTGGGCCACCGCGTGCCCCTGACCATGATAAGAACTAGTGGAAACGTACTTCTACTCCACCACATGCATTTGTACTGTGGTCAGTAACTAAGCACATGGGACAAACTTAAGTAAGGCTACAGATTGTGGTATTTGAGATGTGATTTGTATTTATGTATGTCTTTGCAATTACAGATTTTAATTTGCCATAAATAATAATATAAATAACTGAGTATCCAAATTTGTGTCATCAGACCCCAGAATATCATTCCCGCTAAAACAAAAGCTCGTCAGAAGAGAGGACCCTGAGTCAGACCCAAGCATCTAGATTTTTCGTAGCCGCTTCTTATAAGCTACCTCTGAAATCTCCCACCTGCCTATCCACCTTCCCAGCAGACGGGTCCCAATATTCCTCTTCCACCTCAATTTTCTGTACACATTTCCTCGCCCTCTATCTTAGCCACATGTCCAGCTCAACATGCTCTCATGTGTTGTTATCCCGACAGTACTCAGTGACCCGTACAAATCAGTAAATATGTAACTACCTTGTCCGAAATTTTTCAACTTTTAGAACCTGTTATATGCAAACATTTTCTAGTGTTTTAATTTCAAAGGTTCGTCCAACGCCAAGGAACAAGTTTCCTTCTTTAAAAAGTCACAAACAGTAGTTGTGAATTTTGTTTTTAACTTTTTACTGTTTTGGAAATTGGACAGGATAGCAACATGCTTTAAACCAGGGAATAATAAATAATTCCGAAAATTGAAATAAGAAGCTAATAGAAATCCTACTTATGAAGTCTTCTACGGCATTTCAGAGACCCTTGATTACTTCAGAAATTCAAAATGTTACTGGGGCCCTCTTGCAGCCAGGACTTGTGACCTTTCTTTGAATTCGTAACATTTACACACACACGCACACACACACATACACGCACACGCACACACACACACATGAAGTCAGGAAATATATATTGAATAATTAATTCAATGTGTTTATTAATTAATGTAGATTATATGAGGTAATTTTCTTTGGTGATTAAATCAACCATATTTTATAAAAAGTTTTACATTCTTGTATTGCATTATGAAATTGTCATTGAAAGTCATTTCAATCGAAATATATATACAAAAAATGTTTTCGCTGAACAGAAAGTACAAAATAAATTATTCACTTAACGGTCTACGTAACGTTGTTAACTGACACATAAAGCAACACACCCAATAAATGGCAGTGCATCCATACAAGCTGAAAAGACAATTGACTAGAAATTTTCCTACATTAAGCCAAAAGAAGATTCGTTATTATGTTATCAAGTTCCCCAAACGGACCCTCTTTCTAAGCTGCTTGATTGCAGTGCAAAATGTTAAAAAAGTTGTCAAAATGTACTCGTTAAATCAACAGCGTCGTCCCCAAAGATTATCTTCAATTGACCTCTTACGACTAAATTTTTCTGTCAGTCTGTTATTGAACTGGTCTTAGCACGTACTTCGTTAACTGTGCAGCCCACACAACGTACAGCTGACGCCGTTCTAACGTGTGTTACAAATGTGACCATTAATCCGCTCTAAACTATATTACAAATATGACGAACAAATTCAGGGATCCCTGTTCGCAGTTCCAGAAGAGAGAGGATTCGTTGCGGATTTCACACAGGTCCTATAAAGTCACATAGAATAGCAGAAGAGGGGTCACGTGGTACAATACAAGCTGCGTTATCTTCTCACGAGATCACATTACGCTATTTGAAGTCTGTAATCCTCCACACGTAAAAGGCGAGGTAGAACGTACGACTAGAGAACAGGTTAGGGTAGAGTTGGGCGTCAAAGTGGCGTGCCCACAACGGATACTTACTGATCCTTACAAATAGACTCACTATTATTTTGTTGGGGGGGGGGGGGTGACATCTTTGTGGGACTGGGGGACCTGTTGGGTCCGTTGCCTATTTTTCAGATGGCAAATGAATGTGCAGCATTGGCGAAAAAGTTAAATGATTGATATAGTACTCGGAGGAACAATTGTTACAGTGTCACTTGGTCGAAAGTAAATGTCATGCGCACTGTCCTGGGAGTGAACCCAGGTTTCGGGTTTGGAAAACTTTAAAAATCCATTTTGTTGGGTTTTCAACTAAATATACGTTATAAGCATGCCTTTATTGTTAATAAATACAAGCAGGGATAATTCAGTGTGTAAAGCTGTCCGTGCTGAAGGCCTGAGGTTCGACTTCAGACAGAGGTAGCAACACGTTCTGACCGATCCAGAGCTTAAGCGGTCCTGGGAAGGGTAAAGCGGTCACTGTTCAGTCACTTGAGCGTCCAGAGTCACGGTGTAAGTCTCATGTTCTTTCATGACCTCAATTTTCCTTGGGCACTCCTAGTAGCCGTGTTCAACAATGGAGGAAAACTTTTATTGCCTTTTAAGTTGAACACTTCATATTTTTCATAACTGGTACATTGAACATGAAGAAAAGTTGTAAAATAAACTGATAGACATGTGTATAATATATCTTTTGAAAAATACAGCGCTGTATTTTTATTATACCACCACAGACGCACTACTACTACTACTACTACTACTACTACTACCACCACCACTACTACTACTACTACTACTACTACCACCACCACCACCACCACTACTACCACCACCATTACTACCACTACTACTACCACTATCATTACTACCACTACTACTACTACTACTACTACTACCACTACTACTACTTCTACCACCACTACTACTACTACTACCACCACGACTATTACTACTACTACTACTACTACTACCACCAACACCACTATTACTACTACTAGTAGTAGTACTAGTACTACTACTGCTACTACTACCACCAACACCACCACTACAACTCTCACTACTATTATTACTACTACTACTAACACCTGTCCATGTAATTAACGTCAACTTTCTCCAAAGCTTGAAATTTCTCCTTTCTATATACCAATTATATAAAAGCAGTTAAGTCTCCAGGGACTGTGTCCGTCTGTCTCATTTATCCGATTTTAACTAAATTTGAATGTTAAAAAAATTATAGAAGTTGATCGCAAATATGAAGTTTACGAAAATCCGATTGGTAGGGATGGCCTTGCTCCAATCGAACAGGCTGACGGACAGAAATAACGAGGCTATCGGTCGTTAGTCGCAACAGATTTTTGGGCCCGCTTAGGCTCAAAACATCAAGCCATGACTTTTGCGTCTATTGTATACTGTAAAGAATTATTACTTGTCACAATGTGTCAGTTTAACCTCCGATTCGCATTACAGTTCTTGGTTGGCCCCAACATTCAATCGATATTCACCACGTATCATATTCGACGTGCATGCAGACTGACATGCAGCATAATTAATCATTGGCGGGACGCTGCCGGAAGCTGACAGTGCATTTTTTTTTGATAAGGCAATAAGCCTTCATTCAGTACGCCGTTGCTGAATGGAGCCGGGTGACTTAAGATGCCTCATAGCAGGCACTATGCACGCAGAGGCGCCGTATCTCACGATTCGCACAGGGGGTGGAAAACACGTCAAGTCTGGGGGAAAAAACAGGGCTTGCTTGAGGTCACACATGGTACCAACCGCCCCCTCCCCCGTCCCCAACCCCGCCCCACGCATCTCTCTCCTTACGTAGAATATTGCAGCCTTTCCAGTCGGTCATAAAATATCTCTGTGTTAAGTGTGCATGGAGTGTCATACTTGGGGAAAACAGGTTAATATTTCACCTATTGCTAGACTTTTTTTAAAATTTCAGGACAGTTTCCCTATTTCCAAGAACTGATGGCCCTTACTCTGATTCAATCCAAATCAGACTAAATCTCAATTTCCCATGCATATCACCCTCTTTACTAGTAACACCCACCTCCATTTCTCTCCATATTTTCATAATATTACGCACGTCTGTTTCTCTAATTGTTTTTTTCCTTCATATTTTCAATGTGAAATCCTGTATGCCTTTTTATGGCCTCGTGAAACATCATCAAATCTGTCCACTTGTATGGTGTGATGGGGCTCTCTGTTCAAGTGACGTCAGAAGTCTGATACCGTGCACCGACGTTTCAGACGACCCTATTGTCTTCTAATTTAGAAGAAACTTCCTTGTAATTTGATGGTGTGTATTTTTGTAGATTTTTCGTAAAATTAGAGTAGTTGAATTTACTGCGATAGTGGACTGAGCAGGGTTATCTGAAACGTTGGCAAATTTCTGCCAAACTACACGATAGCACACCCAAAAGAGAGTAACGTTTATAATAAGGACCATCACAACTTCAAATTTCTTGCTGAAACGTGTCGTGTGTCAGTTGCCACGAACCCTTTGACCAGAAATCGACCTTCCAGTTTGAAATTCGATCAGTGCGTCTTATACAGCGCTAACACTCTGCAAGACAAATTCATATCCTATTGCGGACTGTGCAATGAACTGCTTGGTCATTATGATCGATTTGATGAATTTTCAGTTTTGAAATATTTTATGCGGTTTAACAGAGTGGCTAAGAAACCTTGATGCCATAAACACCAGCTTTCGGACTGGGTTTATAGTGAAAAATCCTTGCCCGGGAAATACAGTTTAATCCTCCCCTGGCCCTAACCAACTGTGACTCAAAAAATTTAATTTTGTTTTTAAAATGAAAAGGAGGCCAAATTAAGTTGACGATAAGAAAATTAGAAACAATTCATAGCCTATTCAATGCATTTCATTTATCATTTAAAATTCAGGTGTCTACGTCATTAGTTTTAGAATCTTGTTAGTTTATTAAAAATCTTTTTTATATTTCCTCCTTTCTCTATATCTAGCAGCCTGGCCCAAGGACCGGTCCTCCACCGACACCAAGTGTTCTGAGAGGATTTCTGTGGTCTTGAGGCACAGTCAGGGATAACGCATTAGAATATACGACGGCTGCTTCTTTCCATCTTCACTGGTCTTTATATCCAAACATTCGATGCCATATTGACTGAATTGCTTACATTGTTAACTAAACTGCAGACGAGCATAATTCCTTCTCTTCGAGAATTTCACAATTTATCCTGTTTTCTTTGTTTCTTCCTTGTGGGCAGGATAGTGTAGGCGATATAGCGACTCCGTGGCGTTGACCACCCACCCATATCTATCATCGAGGCTAAAGAAGCAGAATAGCTATACCTCCACTCCCACTTTAGCCGTTCATGACCTGTCCTAAGGTGACATTTACCTTCTTTTCATTTATCTGTTGCTTTCTTGATTTCTTTTAGTTCCTTTCTATATATTTTTTCTTGTTTACTTTATTTAATGTCCGCTTCTTTTCTTCGGCTGATTCTCTGTCCTGCCTCCAATTCAGACACTACAATTTACACCGCTACGGTATCTACAGGCAAAACAGCACAAAACGCAATTGCCTAAGCTATAGGGCACACATAATTCTTTTCCCTCTGCTAGCTACGTGGGCATATGAGTATGCGGAGGTGTAGCTCCACGCATTCTTAATATAGGGACAAATTTGAAGTAATGATATCTGCCCCAGGTGTGCAGCCAACACTACTGCTTTTTCTATGGCCAATAAAATTTATCCAAACATCAAAATAATGTCGGACTTCCTGCTACTCCTGACGTCATACAACTTGTTCGGTCAGAACACCTTTGAAGCACATCGAAAGCCGCACCTTCACGTCACCGTATTCTAAAAGCCTAAGAATAGAAAGGAACCTTGTGGCTGGAAGTATCGCGCTATACGCCGGTAAATACACAGCGCCTTGTGATAATGCAGGCTGAGGTTAGTGGTTGGGTTTAATCGTTTGTGAAACGGAGATAAGGTCGCGTTTAAAGTAGATGTGTCGGCCATTAATCAGCCATTGGTTGTACAAAGATCAGTATTCCACAGCAACAGTGAACCAAACGACAGTCTTTCCTGCAACAGCATCTACTTGTGTCGGTCAGAACATAAAGTTATAATGCAAGTATTGGGGTTTCTTTATATTGACATCCAAAAAGTAGGCACACTGAACGGCACTACTTCCCCACGTCTTCCGCCACAGCCGAGGCATTTATCGCTTTGGGGGGGATCTTTTCAGTTCTCTTCTCATAGAACTCCGTGTTTTGTGCTATCAACCGTCACACATCTATTTTAAACTGTCGGTCGTTTTTAATTCTGTGGTTTTGTTTCGAACAGACTTTAACATTTTCATGACAAATTCCCACGATATAATTACAATGAATATGGGTTCTTTAATTAAGAAATCTTACGCCACGTAAACCCATTTTCTGACCGAAGGCCATCAGTGCCACATTTCTAAAGGCAAACAGATTAATCAACGATATCGGTGGGTCATCGATATCGGAGTCTTTGAACAAACAGATGTATTTTTATGAACTTGCCACTTCTGAACATGATTACTCTTCTTAGGCTATACAGCTACTTGCTTATGAAAACAATATATATAATATTACGTAATTCACATGATTATGAAATTCTTTCTTATTTTTGGCTCGTGTATCTGAATTTGTTTGCTGCTGTATATTGTTGACACTTTTATTTATTTTCTTTCCCCAGATCTTTGTTGATTGAGAATTTATGTATTTATTTAACTCAAAATTTTAATAATACGTTACTTAAATTTGTCAAACAGATTCCAAGTTTTGCAATAACAGCCAGTGATATCAGAGCCATCTCAGAAGTTCGCACAGCCCCTATGCTTCTAACATCAACAGAATCTTTTTTAGGCTGAACAATAAAGATCGAAAACAAATGACAGGTCATTAAAAAACGGATGTCTGAGACGGGAACAGAAATAGGCCTACCTTATGTAATGGTATAAACCTGGCATTTTCAGGGAGGAACTGAGTACAAACCTAAATATTCTAGGTGTAATGGCCTTAACGTAAAACTGAGACCCTCAATACAAAGCATGAGTGCTAAACAGGTCTAAATGTTCCATGTCTCAATATTTTTGTTGTGATCTGCTGGGTAAAAATTATTGTAATTTTCGGGTAATTACTGACGTTTCGGAGAACATTCTGCCTCATTCTTTATTGTGTGAATACATCAGACTACGAAATTCAATGCATTGAATGCGAATGGATCCATTTCGCACAACCTCAGGAAACAGAAAGTGGCAAGAGATTTGGAAACTCATTTTAGTACACACTAAGTATTGAAACACTATCGAATTGAAAGGCGCAAGATAGGCACAGCACGTAGCACGTCAAATCATAAAGAATACAGAACTCTAAATGGAAAATGATCAGGCCACTTGAGATAAGCAGGATCATCCTAGTCTTGGTGTTTATTTAACAATGCTGTCAATTACTAAGCTTATGTAGCGTCGAGGGCAGATGAATGACAATGAAGCATTGGTGCACCGATTATGAAAGAGTACAACCAAAGCACTAAAAAATCTCTCCAAGAACTACCTTGATCAACATAAATCCCAAAAGAGCTGTCTTCCACGGAATATGGCAACTTATCTCCGACGTCACGGGACGGTCTGTGTGACATCAAACATAAAGTGTGACAGTGTGAAGTGGATTAATCTGGCTCACGATATATTCCATTGCTGGGATCTTACAAATGCAGTAAAGGTCGTGGGATTTCATAAGCGACTAAGCGGTTAGAGGTCTGCGATGACAAAGCATTCTCCAGGGAGTAACGTAGAAGCTTCACTGCCCTGTTCACAGAATCCAACTACCGGGCTCTATCTTGAGCTGCTTGAAATCAGTTTCAACTTCTACATCCCATTTACTTAGGATTCAGTTTAAAAGTCACGTTTCCTTAATGGCTGGTAAAGGATAACTGCTTCGTGTGAAATAACTTTATGCTGTTCTATGTGGAAGAGTCAGTACTGTGATTCTCACTGAGAAGTGTCCATTTACACTCTTAGGGGAACATTACTTCACCGAAGGTTAGCCTCCGTCTGCACCGTACTGCCACGTACGTGTCGCAGCACAGTACAGACGTACGCGGTGACATCCATCTGCGTATCGCAGGCACATCACTAACAGGAACATTTTTAACTTAAATATTTGTATGTAATTCACAAGTTTCAAAACATGGAGCACTGTATAGAAATTATGAAATAGCAAAAGCATATAATGCCTTCATATGAACCACATTCACTATATTTTCTGTTATAAAGTTGTCAGGCGAATTTGGTATTCTTTATAATATCTAACAGAGGTTTTACTTTCAATTACTTTCAATTCCGACTGCACACACATCTGTTTGAGAGCATGTTTCGATGTGCACAATTACAGCCCTTAAATATAGAGCTAACTAAGGTCTATCTTTTCGTAGAAAATTTGTTCGGTAAGATAAATATTTAAATACATGTGGCGATAGAGGAGTGTAAAAGGAATAAAAAAATATTAGTCCGATTATAGGAAGAGGAAGAGCACTTGGAAGATGCAGACGCAAGTGGAAACACAGGTCTGACCTACCTTAAAATGTATCTTACAGAAATTATAGTTACTCGGTACAGCGAAACACTACAGGTTGACGGTTAGGGGTTTGAACCCCTGAGGAGGAAGGATTTTTTTCTTCTCGACACCTGTCCAGACTCGCAAAGGGAATCGTCCAGCTTCCTGTACTGTTGGCAAAGGATTTCTCTCCTGGAGGTAAGGAGGCTGAAGCGTGGCACTGCCCGTGCATCCTCATGTAGCGACGAGGTTAAAGAAATGGTGTAGTTGTACCGCTATGTCCCTGACATGTTAAAGGGGAAAATCTTAACTTGACCATTTAGATGTGGAGAACGAGAGTTTGGAGAAATATGTTCAAGATGAGGGCAGGTTCTTGTGAGGCGTAAGATGAATTTAGTTTGTAACAGACAGGCAATGGACGGGTAAAGTAACACTAAGGCGCGGTCGTCCTTCCATTGTTGCAATGAAAAAGCAATAAGTATTACGTATTCTGAGGGTGTGCTAATAGCCTTAGGTACCCAGCATGCAATGCACATTCACCGTACATTCATCTGTGGCCTGCCCCGCTCTGCAATATTTACTCCAAATTACCTCACAAACGGCACAATTATCGAAAAACTGCTATTGACAGTAAAACTTGTACTTTGATATTCTCTACAGCTGTTTTCTGAAACATTTCTCATTCTCAGAAGAACTGAGCCAGATATGATCCCAAATTTTAAGCTCATGGTTCTGTGCATCGTAATTCAATGAGAATAAAAATCCAACAGATGCAACAGTATGCAGATATTTATTTACTGTAAAGCTACTCTACATCTTTCGGGTGTCACAGCACCCATCATCAGGAGTACTAAAAACTGTACCCGCAGCCTCCGCAGACTCCGTCCCGATCAGACCACGTTGGAGGGAAGTAGCTGTACCATTATTATGACCTGTACCGGAGGCTGCGGGTACAGTTTTTAGTACTCCTGATGATGGGTGCTGTGACAGCCGAAAGATGTAGAGTAGCTTTGCAGTAAATAAATATCTGCATACTGTTGCGTCTGGTTGGATTTTTATTCACATTGATCCCAAATGTGTATCGGTCTGCATGACAAGTGCCGGCTGTTGTTACAATTTAATGAAACTTAAAATTTCTCTACGGATTTTCGAAGAATATTCAAATATCAAACATGACGACAGTCGGTCCAGTGGGACCCGAGTTGTTCTATGCGGGCGGGCGGGCGGACGGACGGACGAACGGACATGACGAAGCTAATAGTCGCTTTTCACAATTTTTCGAACGCGCCTGAAGAGAGCTGTAGCATGAACACTCTAAATGTGGCAGAATAGTTACAAGGACAGCCGGCCGATTGAACGGCAGTACTTCGATTTCCGGCGGGAGAAAGAGATTTATTTCTAGGCCAAAGCGTCTAATGCAGCCTGTGTGTCCAGCGTGCCTGCTGTCTGCTGAATAATGGTAGCGGAAGTTTGGAGCTCTTCATTCAAATTCATCCAGTTCCAAGGCCAAGACTGGCTGACCCTTTACCTCCATTCCTCCAGATGCCCTCATGGGATGGTCAGGTGCTACTTCACCCTCATCCTAAAAGACTAAGATTTTTCACAAAAATAACGACTTAAGGCTTCGGGAAGCAGCTCTATTCTATATATATACATTTCCGAGTAAATTTAGTGGTTGTTCATATCGTTCCAATATGACCCCTAGTTTACATAAACATCAAACCGAACTATATCGAATCTCTTACTTTACACTCCCAAAGAAAAGGTTATAGACGCACGCACTGACGGCTTTCTGCAAATCCCACAACATAAAATATTTTTGCCTCTTTCCTCAGACGAAGGGCTGTCACTTCAGAGATGCAGCGGGGCTTCAAGTGGTTTTGCAGATGGCATAACATGATCTCACGCGAGGTGCTTTCAGAAATGTTTCTGTCTGGAGGAAGGGCTGTCTGTCTGTCTGCTGAAGCACAATATTTCGAGAGGAAATACGGCCGAAGGATTCTTAGTGTCATGGACTGAAGGCATGCCGCAGGGTCCTGTCTGCTTCTGAACAGTCTGAGTAAAAGAGCGAAGAAACCTGTGTGGGACGACAGCCGATTTAACGTCCAACAATTAAGCCCACAAACTCTACATTCCTAATTAAGCCACCGTGTAGTGATTAATGGCGTCGTTGCGTATATGTTGCCTATAAAGACAAAAACCTGGTGCAGAGTGACAGACTTGCAAATCAGATGACCTTACATTAGATTCGTGGCTCTCAAATCGACCGGAAACACGCAACATTTAGTTCTGTGTTTGCCAGAAAATATTCCAAAATTGCATTTCCTATAGTTTTCAACATTACTTTAAGTCACATCACATTTACAGAAAGATAGGACGTGAAGAGGGTTTCTTTCATTTTTACATAAAATGTACGGTATGTCTTTACAGCGCGCTTCGCAGTTACAGTCGTGCTTAACTGTATTTAAGAATTAGTCAATTTAAAATTCAAAGCGTTAGATTTGTTTAAACTATATATATATATATATATATATATATAATACACACACATATAGTTCCAAACTCACACGAATCTTGCTGTAACTGCATTACTAATATAAAGTGGTTACAGAATTGGAGCGAAATATTTCTTCAAATATTATGAGTGCTAAATAAGCCGAAATCCGCATTATTTCCAATTCAGTATTCATTTATTACGGTATTTGATACTGTATAATATTCGTACTAGAAGGATCGTTGAATGAGGAAAAGAGTAACAAAATGTACACAATTCTATTTCTGTTGTTTGCCGTAAGTCCACAGCTGCAAACTACACAATTGTGTCTTGATGTAACAGTTCGTTTTAACTAAACTCTATGTGATTAGAAACACTTGAACATTACACTGTGGAGGAAAACATTTGCGGATATAATAACACAATATAATAACACAATATAATAGCACAATACAATAACACAATACAACAACACAATATAACTGATGAAGAACTGGCTGCAAAATACAATACACGAAACCTGTAATTTAAATTTGTAAAAATGAAACAACTTTAAGAATCTGTTATTTGTAGCCCTGCAGCTGCCAGTTTATCGAAACCGTGGACAGACAAATAAACGCAGTGAATGATCATACTGACACAGTGCTCGGAGCTGTGGCAACGTCACACGCATGTATGACACAGTTCAAAGCTCTGTCTTCTTTGTCCTTCCTCAACTTCAGCAGCCCGTTCACACCGGCACCATGTGAATGATCGCGCGAGGGACTTTGTAATGACGCCACAAACAGACGCCCTCAGGCTACTGTCCGATGCGTTCACACAGTTGGCGGCGTTATTCGATTGTCTCAGGGGAAGATGTTTTCCGGTATGAGTGACAGGATTTAGACACGATGGATGAAAACGGGTGTTTCAGTAGTCACCGTGTTGGGCGCGCAGCCAAGGGCGGACGATAAAAAAACACATAATTTTAGACGAGATGATATCAAACTTTTTATGTGATCTGCCCTTCAGACAAGATCAGCCACTGGTGGCGGCTGATGACTATTACATACGTATTTTGAGAAACAGAGTAACACTTATGAATTCTTAAGTAAACTTAAAAAACAAGAAGATTAGACCTTATGCTTGAAATGCGATGGACTAAATCACAGCAAGTGTAGCTATTTTTATACAAGTATGAATGTAGTTGCAAATACCGTTTTGTTACAGTTAGTTTCATGACACGGTTTCACAAAAGAGTTTTTAAAATCAAACATAAAATATACGTAGCTTACAGGCACAACTCACCCCCCCCACTGAAAAATTGTGGGTGCGCGTTTGCAATGTGTGCTGGATTATACCACGGTAAAAATTTAACCATGAAGTAAGTCAACTTAGCTCCTTTCTGAAAATTAATTCTGTAATTTTTAGACACAAGAAACCAGAGAATTTGTCGCTGGTGTCTTATAAAATAAAGCTAATTATGTTACTGGCTTACAGTAGACACAGGCCATTATTAAGATGCGCAAAGCAGCGCACCTACTGCACCACGACTTCTCAACTGTCTCTACTATATAGAGCTAAGTGCCAACTTTCCTCCAAGATGGAGACGTAACACCGTTTAGACTCGTCTACAGATATGGACATTTGGGTGGAAATTGTTGCTTCAATAGTCAGAATAGCCTCGTGACTACAGTGCCCATGTTCCAGTCTGCACGGTGTTATATTCCAGATCATCTCGGTCTTCATCAGCACTAGTACAAGGTAGGACTTTCTCAAATGTAGAGCAGAAAATTCTCATGCCCCTTAGTGGAAGTGAACAGCGATTACCCAATCACCCAGCCCTCAGCCCAGTCACTAATATAATTCAGATATACCATTAAGTACATTGAATTAAACGGAACCCAAACATGATCAATCCAAGTGAAATGCGAAAAAAAAAATAAAAGTGAAGTCGTTATTTCGTCGTGTGTGACAAAGGAATTGGCTTTATAGAAATTATATATTTCTGTTCGAGTGTTATTATTGGTGCACGATGTGGTTCAACAATGGCTGCAAAATTCTGGCGTTAAAGATAAAATCTTAGAGCATATCCAAGCCAACGAAAAGATCAAATTGATGAAAAATG